>Ga0126384_10000597_pt1 | contig 20244 bp, 14 predicted proteins | sample PanSoiMetPlot_36_FD_92543 | JGI IMG/M metagenome (GOLD analysis project Ga0126384, IMG submission 92543) | Tropical forest soil microbial communities from Panama - MetaG Plot_36 | ecosystem: Environmental > Terrestrial > Soil > Tropical forest > Bulk soil | place: Panama | collected 2016-02-17 | reverse complement strand
GAGGAGCTTGTTCAAGATAGTGACCTTATAGTCGTTGGCACGCTGGATAACGTCACTGAATATTCGAAAAACGGTATCGACTTTGCCCAGGGAACAATAACGGTGGAAGAGGCAATCTGGGGAACAGCATCCCCTGGAAGCATCCTCACCTTGAAATGGCAAAATGAATCAGACCTGGTTTGTCCGCGTGTGGAGCACCGCCACAATCAGAAAAAGAGCGGCATCTGGTTACTCAACGTTCAGAATGACGGAGTGGTTCAGGCAAACTATCCTGGCAGATTCGTCGACCTCTCCGAACGAACAACAGTTGAACAGGGTCTTGTCAGAAACAAGATCCGTCTACGCACCACCCAGCTTTTCTTTCCTCCCAATGAACCCTTGATCGTATCGATGGTTTTCAGAAATGCAATGCAAGATCCAGTCGCGTTCCCTGGTGTGGAATACAACAATGGTCGACTAACGTTTGGGCCTGGGTTGGTGCTCGCGGTGCGACATGGTTATGGCGAAGGGTTAACGATCGACAAACCTATTCCAGGTCGAGTTGTTATGTCGCGAACATTGGCGCCGATCATTGTCGCGCCTCGGCAGGAAGTTACTGTTGGGATAGACGTGCGAGAGCTTTTTTCGATCGCGAACGACCAAACATATGTTCTTCAGCTTCGTAGCAAGGGCCTTGGTCGTCCGAGCAACATTTTCGTGTACACGGGCCCGCCCCCGCCTGAGCTTGCCGATCACGCTATCAACAGAAGCGCGCCCAGGGAACCGATTTCAAGACTGAAGCTGCTGATTCCATCCGCGCTCGCAATAATAGTCTCGTCGATCTTTGTTTTTCATCACGCCAGAGAACTGGGATACGACATGACCACGAGCTGACGTATTTACTTAACCGGGTTCGGTGGGCTCAGATACTTTGCCAGGAACCGATAAATCTCTGCGCGCGAATCCTTCGCCAACCTCGTATCCAATCTGTTAAACGCATGCCCACCAGGAGCATTCTGATAGATCTTATATTCGAACTGCTTCCCTGCAGCTTTTAATGCCGCGATCAAGTGCTCAACTTCCAAAACGTTAACGTCTTCATCGTTGGTGTTGGTATGAATCAACAGTGGCGTCTGATGCTTTTCTGCATTAAACGCTGGGGATCGCTTGCGATATTCCGCGACGTTTTCATCCGCGGACTTGCCCAGGTGATATGATGCGGAGAACAGGTCGCGATAACTCTGACTCTTGTATCCCATTCGCGCCACCAGATCGCTTACAGGTACGCCTGCGTAAGCCACCTTGTAATCTTTCGGGTGGTTGAAGATATTCATCAGAGTGATCATGCCGCCATGACTCCAGCCGATAATGCCAACCCGCTCAGGATCAATGTTGGAATAGTTTTCCAGCATCCACTGTTTGCCGGCGAGCACGTCATCGTTCTCCAGCCCGCCGTAGTCAATCAGCCGCCAGAATTCCCGGCCATAACCCGTGCTGCCTCGATAATCGGGCGCAATCACTGCGTAACCTTGTTCGACCATTTCGCGGACCATATGAACGGCGCTCGATTCGAAGCTACTGTGCACGCCTCCGTGAACATAAACCAAAAGAGGGAGCCTGCCCGATGAGGCGTACTTCTTAGGCATAAATGTGTACGCGGTGATGATTACCGGATTGCCGGCACCCTGACCGGTGGGGTTAGGAATCACTCGCGGCGGCGGACCGGTATAACGGACCTTATCCACAACCGCAATGTCTTCCAGCGCGCGAATCCACATCAAGTCGTCGATATCCTTCGATATCGCTTGTTGGAGGAAGGTGAGCCCCTCTTCCAGCGCGCGTAAGCGATCCTGAACCGGATCCGCGGGCGGTGCAGCGGGGCGCTGTTGTGCCGATGCTGATGGGCTACTGGATAGAAAGAAGAAAATCAGAAGTAGAAGTGCAGCGGGAAGTCTCAAAATCATCGGGGCTCCTCTCTGATGGATTCTTGTGCGAGCGGAATTCAATTACCGCGCGATACTAAAAACGGTTTCACTTGCGTATTGAATTCCGAGTCTGACGGCCCGGCGGCAGGAGTTTACTAGAGGAACCTCTCGGCGGCAAAGATTTCGTTTGTCCTTCAAGATTTGCGTTAGATTAAATGCCGAAGGCTCAAGGCCAGTCTGGAAATAGGATCTCCATTGGATCCGGTGTATCGAACCAATAGTCGTAAAAAGCTTCGTCGCACTTTTTGACTCGCTTGCCATATTGCTCTTCGAAGTGATTGGACCACATCGGATGGCTTCCATCGATATCGGTGAAACCATATTCCTGCGCAAGATCCCACGAACTAAAGACGCGACCGGTTTTTGCGAACATAACGGGATCCGATGCTACTGCTGCAACCGCACGCCCCAGGTAGAATGGAGTTTCAGAAACAATGAAGTTGGGATCCTTCTTCGCTCCGTCTCGCCAATTTTCTTCGGTCACGCCGAAGTGTTCGAGCATTGCTTCAGAGCGCAAGAACCCGGGCGTTATTGCAACTGACGTCACGCGCCGCGAACGGAGTTCTCTGGCCATCGCAAAAGCGAGTCGTATTACCGATGTCTTCACGAGATCATAAAAAATGTTCCCGCGATAAGTGAAAGAATCTCCGTCCGTTATCTCAACAATCAATCCCTGACCTGCTTCAATCAAGAGTGGAGCCGCATAGCGGCTGGTAATGATATGCGAAAACACCGCTTGATCTAACAGCTGGCGGCCCTTATCGAGAGACACCTGCCAAAAGGCCTTGCCAAATTCAGTTAAGACATCGCCACCCCAAACATCATTCACCAGAATATCGAGTCGGCCCTGCTCCGTCTTGACTCGACTGAACAATGCGCAAACATCGCTCTCGACGGTATGGTCGGTACGGACAGGAATACCGGTGCCGCCGCGCGCAGTGACCATTTCAGCCGTTTCTTCGATAGTTTCAGGTCGATTTCCGCTAGCGGGGTTACCTCGTACACTTCGACCACTGCAGTAGACGATGGCCCCGGCTTCGCCGAGTGCGCAAGCAATGCCGCGCCCAGCCCCACGAGTAGCTCCGGCGACGACTGCGACTTTTCCTTCAAGCGATTTCATAAAGCCTCCCGTTCTCAAGAAGTTCTCCAGCCTGCATTTCGTCCGCGATCGACAGATTGAGTCTGTCTAGTTCGAAGTATATTTACCGAATTTGACAACTCCTGTCATATTTCTTTGATAAAGTTCCGAGAGAACTCAACTCCGCAAAGGGGGACTTATGCGAGCAGACCGGCTGCTTTCAGTTCTACTTCTCCTCCAGGTACATCGTCGTCTGACCGCACGCGAACTGGCACGGAGGTTGGAAGTTTCTGAGCGGACCATTCATCGAGACATGGAAGCTCTAAGCGCAGCCGGGTTCCCTGTGTTTGCAGAGCGCGGCAGCGGCGGCGGCTGGATGCTGGTCGAAGGCTACCGAACCAATCTTACCGGATTAAATAAGGATGAGATCCAGGCGCTTTTCCTTACCAAGCCGTTGCGGCTGCTCGCCGATCTCGGATTAGACAAAGCTTCCGACGCTGCTTTATTGAAACTGTCGGCCGCGCTTCCTTCCGCACATCGCGATAGTGCCGAGCAGGCGCGCCAGAGAATTCATATCGACCTTTCCGGTTGGAATCGCTCTAATGAATCAATCGAGTTTCTGCCGACGCTACAGGAAGCAGTGTGGCAGGAGCGCAAACTCAGGATTACATATCAGCGCGGCGGTGCTTGCGATCCAGTTGAAAGGTTGATCGACCCGCTCGGCTTGGTGGCGAAAGGAAGCGTGTGGTATCTAGTCGCAGCCGTAGATGGTGATCTTCGCAGCTATCGCGTATCCAGCATATCCGGAATAGAACAGACCGGAGAGCCTTGCGTTCGTCCGAAGAATTTCGATCTGGCTTCGTTTTGGGAGCAATCAACGGCCAGTTTTAAGGCAAGCCTGCCGCAGTACCAGGCTACAGTACGTGTCGCGCCCGAGGCTTATCCATTTTTGCGTTTCGCAGGACGTTTTGCGCGAATTCTACAAACTGATCCACCGGATGCTGAGGGATGGATAAAGGTGAAATTACGCTTCGACGTGGAAGAAATGGCTGTCGGGTATGCATTGAGCTTCGGTGAGAAATTGGAGGTCTTAGAACCGGAGATTCTGCGAAAAAAAGTGATCGAAGAAGCACGAAATCTGATCGGATTCTACGAAAGAAAATAGGTCCTATTGGACATAAAGTGCCATTCTTCTTGTCCTATTTTCACGGTCCCGACCCACTGTATACAATCACCTGCGTTCCAACGGGCGTTAAATTGCTGAACTCTACGGCTGCATACATCGGAATCCTAATACAACCGTGACTAGCGGGCGTCGCAGGGACTGCCTTGTTCCCATGAATCGCGATCCCACCGATAATGTAATTTGGATAATACAATTCGCCCAGTGGGCTAACTCGCCATCCAGTGAGTTTTCGATACACGCGGAATCGCCCCGTAGGCGTAACCGCAGTAACCATCTCGCCTTCGAGGTCAAACTGCTTTCCATTTCCAGTTGAAACCGGAAGAATTCTCGAGACCTTCCCATCATCCGATACCATCATTAGTACCTGACGAGTAAGATCTACCTCCACGTGCGCACCGCCCCGCTCTCGTGGCTCTGGACGACTGGCATTTCGCAGAGCCCGCACGTCCTCCGCCGACAAGCGGCCGGTGCGCGTCCGATGCTCAATCTTTTGAAAAGCGATTAAGCCGTGGCGTGACGCCTCGCCCCATTTACCGTCCGCCGCTCCGATCCAGTACCCAAGATCAGTCAAACGCTGTTGGGCTTCGCGGACAACTTCCCTGGTGATTTTAATTGGCTTTCCGGTACTTTTTTTCTGTGGAGCACGACGCGCTTGTTGCACGCCCGCGAGGACTTCATTTGATCTGATGGTGACCGTCATTACTGAGTTAGCGCCAACAACGACGGCCATAATACAGCGTGCCACATTTAGTGAACCCGAAACTCTCATAAGCCGAGCATTCGTATTGCAAGTTCAGGGCCACTTGCCCGGTGAACATATTTTACCACTGTTTTCGAAGTTTTATGATGTGCGGTTTCGAAATCGCCAGTACATCATGTTATTATTCCTGCCATTGAGAACCACGGGTTTTACTGAGGCAACTCGCATGTCTTGTACGAGCCGGCCTAACTCAGAAATCGAAAGTGTACAAGCGTCCTGGTTGCAGACAGCAATTTATCTCCTTCACATAATAACTCCCAAACCACACAACAAGGCGAGGTCTCATCATGGCACGGGGCAGAAAGTTCAGATCAACGCGGCGCATACCAGATACCGAGCGCTCTTTGTTCGAGCAGAAACTGACCGGACGCTACTCCCGCACCCTGGATCGCACTGATCTCCTCGGCTTGATACGCGGAGGAGAGGATACTCATCTCGAATTCAAGATTCGCTTAGTTAATACAGACAAAGTCGTAGCGGAAATCGTCGCGCTCGCAAATGCGGGAGGCGGCGCAATCATCTTTGGAGTCAACGATCAACGACGTCTTGAGGGTCTCGACAATCCGGAACAAGTCGAAGAACAGTTGATCGATATTTGCCGGAATCAAATCAAGCCTCCTGTGTTTCCTCGCATCGACAAAGTCTCCTTCGACAATGGCACTCGCATCGTAGTGTTGCAGGTTGATGACCGTCGTGCTCCTCATCAAACGCCGGATCACCGGTATTATATCCGAATTGGCTCTACCAAACGTGAAGCCGAGGGCTCGGAGATCGCAGCCTTGTTTGCAAGATCGCGGGTAGCCGCGCTTGAAGATATGCCTCTCGTGGCCGCTGCGGTCGAGGACGTCGATGAGGCGCTGGTTTGGAGCTATGTACGCGATCTTGAAGGCGATACTTTTCGCGAACCCGATGGATTCCCAACGGCTCTGGCAATGCGGGATCTAAAGCTTGCGACGGATTACGGCGGAAGCATCGCGCCGAGCCTGGCCGGCTTCCTCTTGTTTGGCCAAACCGCTCCAGTTCAGCAGATCATTCCGCAGAGCCAGATTGCGCTGACGAGGTTTTCGGGCGCTAATACATCCTCTCCGAGAGTAGAACATGCGGAATTCTACGGAAATCTTACTCGTCTCTTCGACAATGCCTTGTTTTTTCTGAAGAGGTACGTCGATCTGTGGGATGTTCGTCCGCCACGCACACCGTCTAATTCAGGGATCGATCCTGGAGCGCCGGTTCCCGCGCGCGCCAACTACTCACGCGCTGCAGTGATTGAAGGATTGACCAATCTCCTGGTGCATCGTGATTATGCAATCATTGGATCGATCGCTCGAATTTATATCTTCGATGATCGGATTGAATTCATCAATCCAAGCCGCACGAACGGGACGACCCGCAAGTCTATCGAGTTAGGTGCCACCGAACACACCAATCCCAGGTTGCATCACATCTTTACCAGCGAAGAATACGGAATTGAGCGCGCCGACAGAGGGATACCCGCGCTGCGCCGCGCTCATAGAGCGATCTCTCGTCGCGAGCCTCGGATAGCTTTGGTAGGTGATGAATTCCGCCTCGGACTTGACGGAGTGTGATTAATTACCAAACACGCCAGGTTCAATTGCAGCTTTACGGTCTTATAGCTCCTATACCTCATAGAATGAACGCAGTGAAACTGCTCTTTTTATCCCTGGGGCTGCTCATTTTCGCTACATGTAGAGATGCGGGAACAAGAACCAACTTCAATTCCGCTTCTCTGATAAAACAAAGCGAATCCGGATCGAAGCCCGACGGAGATATAGCAGGATCTTGTTTGAACATTAACACAGCTACTTCTGATGAATTGATCAGGTTGCCAGGCATCGGAGAGGTGACGGCTAAGCGCATCATCGAGTATCGAACTCGCCAAGGTCCCTTCAGGCGACCGGAAGAAATAATCATCGTGGAGGGATTTTCCGAGCGACGCTATCGCGCAATCGCACGTATGATCTGCGTTGAGTAACTGCCTGTCATAAATTAAGCTGTTTATTTGGCGCAGTCAGCACGAATGGAACACGCCCTTCCAATTCTGGCCGAGGTCACGCGAGGTCCGATCACCGAGTCGCGGCACCGCGGCGCGATAACAATAGTAGAGCCTGACGGTGGCTTTATCGCCGGTCTGGGCAATGATGTACTTATCACGTCGACGCGATCCACCATAAAACCCATTCAGGCAATTCCCTTCGTTACGTCAGGCGCTGCCGACAGCTTCAACGCAAGCGAACGCGAGCTTGCAGTCGTATGCGCTTCACATGAAGGCGAGAAAATCCACACGGAAACGGTTGCCGACATGCTCGCGCGTGCCGGGCTGGACGAGACCGCTCTAAGATGTGGGCCGCAGATGCCGTATAGTCAGGAAGCGGCTAAGGAGCTGGAGTCCTCAGGCGAAGCGTTCACACAGCTGCATAACAACTGCTCCGGGAAACATGCCGGTATGCTGATGACGGCCGTCGTTCGAGGTCTCTCGCTGGACGACTATATTTCTACCGAGCATCCAGTTCAGCTTGAAATCGTATCAACCTTTGCCAGGCTCGCCGGGTTGGATCAGAACCTGCCGACTGCGATCGATGGCTGCAGCGCTCCAACCTTTGGCGTCCCACTTCGCTCACTCGCTGTCGCCTTTGCGCGTCTGGTAAACCCATCCGAACTCGATCCAAAAATTGCGGCTGCCACGCGCCGGATCGTGGAGGCGATGATCGCGCATCCTGAAATGGTGGGCGGTACAAAGGGACGATTCGACACCGATCTGCTGCGAGCGGCGGGCGGAAAGCTTATTTGCAAGGTAGGGGCAGAAGCTTCTTACTGCGTCGGGGTCCTTCCTTCCGCGAAATTCCCGCGAGGTATAGGAATCGCCGTCAAGATCGAGGACGGCTCGTATCGAGGATTAGGACCCACGGTTGTGGAGATCCTCCGTCAGCTTGCCATTCTCGATGACGATCAAATCTCACAACTCGCCTCCTACCACAGGCCAGTTATTCAAAATCGGCGTGGGTTAAACGTCGGTGAAGTGCGTACGGTATTCAAGATATGAACAAATCGATTCGCTCACTTTTTCCGGTCGCTCAGAAGTTTATCTATATGAATCACGCTGCCGTTTCGCCATTGTCCCAACCGGTGCGGGATGCGATGGTTGGGATTACTGATGATGTGATGCTCAACGGTACCGGCAATTACGACGATTGGTACCGCACCTACGAACTTGCGCGGACTTCAGCGGCTCGATTAGTGAACGCCCAGCCACATGAAATTGCCTTTATGCCGAATACGTCTGCTGCAATCTCCGCCATAGCCAACGGGCTGGAATTAAGGGCCGGCGACAACATCGTCAGCTGTGACGTCGAGTTTCCTGCAAATGTCTATATCTGGATGCGCCTCAAGGAAGAGTTGGGTGTAACAATGAAGCTTGCGCCGGAGAGAGAGGGGCGAGTGGATCCTGACGAGATAATTTCATTGATAGATGATCGGACCCGGATTCTCACGCTGAGCTGGGTCCAGTTTGCAAGCGGGTTTCGTTCCAACCTCGCTCGCATCGGCAAAGCATGCCGGGAGCGCGGCGTATTTTTTATGGTCGACGCGATACAAGGTCTGGGCGCTTTGAAGCTGGATGTCGAACGTGACTTTGTTGACGCCTTTGCAGCAGATGGGCACAAATACTTATTGGGAACCGAAGGAGCTGCGCTGCTGTTCGTCTCAGATCGGGTGATTGATCAAGTCAAACCTACAGTCCTGGGTTGGACATCGGTGAAGAAGTACGACCAGTTCTCGCACTCGGCGCTGGATTATAAATTGGACTATCGGGAAGGCGCATTGCGTTTTGAGTGCGGCTCTCTGAATACAGTTGGAATCTATGGACTGCGAGCGGCGATAGACTTATTCCTGGAAGTCGGTCCAGAGAAGGTTGAGGAGTATATATTGAGTTTGAGCGATTACCTGGCGGATCGGCTAGCGGACAAGGGTTACAAGGTTGTTAGTCCCAGGAGAACGGGTGAAGGTGCCGCTATTGTGTGTTGCACGCATCCCAGGCACTCCGCCGGCGCGCTGTTCGGCGCGCTCCGTTCTCGGGACATCATAACGGCACCCAGAATGACTCGGCTGCGTATATCGCCTCACTTTTACAACACGCGAGAGGAAGTCGACGAGCTCATAAAGGCGCTTCCGGATTGAATTCTTTTCTGGGTTTTGGTTTCCAGTTTTTGGTTTTGTTCTCTTCAGCGTAATCTGTGTCAGCTGCGGATGATATTCTTTGGGTGGTTCAAAGAAATGAATCCGCAGATGACGCAGAAGAGAACAAAAACAGAGACCACAAAACCAGAGGCTATAAACCGGAACCTAAACCGATTGAATTGCGGTAAAAGAGAAAGGGCGCCCAGAGGTAGGCGCCCTTTCTCTCTTCTCAAATAGATCTCGATCAATCTCCGCCTTCAGCAGCTTCCTTCAATTTTCGCTTGGCCAATTGCTCCCGCACGCCATTTGTATAAAGCTTCACAAACTCGAGTACTGATAGCGTTTGAGGCGCTCCTTCGTAATAGAACGTGCAGGCATTGCCGACCTCCCGTTGAAGCAATCTCAAATCCATAGGATCGAGCGGAAACTTCAGACAGGCTTGCGGCGCGTGTGGGGTTGTATAGATGGAACAGCGCGTATTGAAAGCGCCTTCATCAACGAAGAACGGACACTGGAATTGAATTTTGCAGCATAAGCCGCAACGATTGCATTCGCCTCGCTGGTACGCCTTGTAGCGGTAAAGAATATTATCGGGAAGCACATTTGCGAGGACTGTTCTCCGCAGCGCTCCCCAGGTATGAATCGAGAAAGGTGCGTGAGCGATCTTTTTCGTAACTGCAAGAGTCATCTGCCAATACATCCAGCGACGAGATGGCACTTCGGGTGGAAGCGGATCGACTTCGGGTTTGTGGGAGATGATGTTATCAAAGACGTGTAAGACTCGACCTCCCCCCTGCTTCTCTTGAGTCATTAATTATTCCTTTTCAAGAACAAACGATGTAATTCTAACCACAGTGCATTGCCAATTGTATAGGGGTCCGTCGCGTCCTAATCGGAAGCCGCCTGACGGAAGCTATCCTAACATAGCAGCAAACAAAGAGCGAATCGGCTTATAAACCGATTTGTCGTCATATGATCTAAAAGGGTGATGCAAAAGAGCTCTTTTTTGATAGTAATTTAGGCGAGAAAATTTCACGGAGTAATAAATTTTATTCGTTGTGACCCACGTAGTAACGAATTTATTCGTTGTAACTAATTTAGAAAGGGATCAAATCAAACGAATAAATTCGTTACTACGTGGTGAAATCAAATCAAACGACTGAATTCGTTAATGCGTGGTTAGCATTTCGACCAACTCCCGCCTAGCCGTTTATATGGGTGCAAGTCTATACTCCCGAAAGCCAAATCAGAACGCTGACGCGCCGAGGCGCTGGTGACACCGCAGGAGTCGAATAGATGGCGGCAGTGAGATTCTGTACAAAATGTGGCCTTCGGCCATTGTCGGATACGGGCAGTCTGACATCCTCCGGCCTTTATTGCGCCCGATGTTCGCCGCACTCCCGCAGGGTTCGGCTCACTTTCATCGTGATCACGTTGCTCTGCGCCGGAATCGGCTTCGCCGCCGGGCGCTATACAACCACACGTGAGCCGTTTTACATCATCGGCACTCCGATTCAAATCGACGATAAAGGCTCACCGTCCGGCAAAGTCAAATCAACTCCTTCGACTGACGAAAACGCGCCACAGGTCCAACCAGGCGCTGACTCCGCAATGAACACAACAATCTGCGGCGCAAGAACGAAATCAGGCAAGGCCTGCCAGCGTAAAGTTAAAGGTGGTGGCCTCTGCTGGCAACATCGGGCGAAGGGCTAATGAGGGCGCTTAACTCTCTGCTTTTCGCTTCCAGTGTTCTCGTGATCATTTCAGGTTCATCGCTCCGAGAAAATGAAACCGGTTCTCCAATTGAAACCTTGATCTCATTTTTTCGAGCGAATTTCTTCCCTGCCTTCTTTAGATCAAATAGTCCTTTGATGCCGACCGGTACGATAGGCACATTTAGCTGCTTTGCAAGAAACCCAATGCCTTCCTTAAAAGGTTTCATTTCACCATCAGGAGTCCGCGCGCCCTCGGGAAAGATCAAAACGTTATAGCCTCGATCCATCAATTCTCCTGCATAAGCGAAGCTCTTTCGGAACCCACTCTTCTGGGGAAGCGGAAAGACATTGAATAACGAAACAACCAGAATGTATTTCGCAAACAGTATCAACCGCCGAAGAAACCCTGTGTCAGACGGAGGCCGCCGCCAACCTCCCAGGACCTCTCCTTCCATCGCAACGGCAAACCTCTTTTGAAAACCCGATGGTATCGCCAGCATCACCAGAGCTGCATCGATCATAGTGATGTGATTTGAAGTAAAAAGTACTGGACCTGAGAGTTTTCTAAGTTGTTCTTTACCTGTTACCGTCGCGCGACCCATCCATCGCGTGAGTGGAAGAATAACCACATACAAGGTGGCGAGCCGAATCCAGGTAATTGGGAAACGCTGCGCCCATCTCGGATAGACGTGTTTTACTGCAAGATCTGCAGACCCCTCGCGAATCATTCGCTCGATGTCGCCAACAGTTGTGGCGCCGGTGAATGCTGCTTCATCGATGTCCACTTGATAATGGTCCTCCAGCACGCCAAGCAATTCGACACGTCCCAAAGAGTCAAGTTTTAAGTCGGTTTCAAGACTCGCCGCCGGATCCAGGCGAGCCAGGGATTCACCGCCGATTCGTGCTACCGCTTCAGAAATGAAAGACGTAGATTTGCCGTCACCTCCACGCGCATTCAATTCGCTATCGCCACTTGACCATTCTTTTATCTTTTCAATTACCGCAGACTTTCGAACTTTCTGTGTCGGAGTTCGAGGAAAGTCGTCGCCAGGCCAGATCGCCCATTGCCGGATCTGTTGATACGGACTAAGCAGGCTGTTGGCCCGCTTCACGACCGCAGATGCGTCGGTCCTATCGTCTCGCAATAAGAGCAAGGCATATGCTTGAGGGCCATGTGGGGTTTCCAGTGCTACGACAGTGCTGTCGCGAACTTCGGTTTGGCTGTTCAGCGCTGCTTCAAGATCGTCAGGATAAATATTCAGTCCTGCTGCGGTCACTATGACGTCCTTCTTGCGACCCTTGAAGTATAAATTCCCCTGCTCGTCAATCTCCCCCACATCGCCGGTGCGCAGCCAGCCGTCATCGCTAGTGACCGGACGCAGGTCGCCGCCCCAGTAGCCTGGTGAGACGTTCTCACCGCGAATTAGAATCTCGCCGTGTTCATCAAGCTTTACTTCCTGCCCTGGTAGCGTCTTTCCGATCGATCTTCGACTCAAATTGAAGGGGTGATTGACGGTTATCAGTGCTGCGGCCTCGGTCATACCATACCCCTGCACGACTGCATAACCGAGTCTCCTCCAGAACGCTTCTGTTTCAGGAGACAGCGAAGCGCCGCCAGATAGCAAGGACCAGAATTTCCATCCAAACTGCCGGTGGACGCGTCGAAATGTCCACCATCGCATCAGGAACGGCTGATTCTCCGCGGCGAGCAGGTCTCGCTGAAACGATTCTGCTTCACCCCCGAGCTCGTAGTCTCTTTCAATTTTTGATCGCAGCGTGTCGAGGACGCGCGGAACGCTTACAAGGACAGAAATGCGATGCTTCTTACATGACTCGATGATCTCGGATGGATTCAATGAGTCCTGGAAATGGACTTCACCGGAAAGTAGCTGTGGTACAAACATCCCCATGAACTGACCGAAGACATGACTTAGAGGCAACAGGTTCAAAAAGCGAATCGGATGAAAGAAGCGTTCATACTTGAGGTACTTTTTGATCTCGCGTTCGAGAGGATGGATGTTGGCCAGCAGGTTACGATGGGTGAGACACACCCCCTTTGGATCCGCAGTCGTACCCGAGGTAAAAATTATTTCTGCAATATCGTGTTCTGTAATCGCACTTGTTGGATAAGGACCAGGTGGCTGATGCGCAACAAGGTGGCAAAGCCCTTCAATGTGCAGTGTCGGGATGGCTGAACCAAGAACGCCTTTGCGTTTGTCATTCACCAGCAGCAGCTTTGCTTGAACCTGCGACTGAACGCGTGCGGCGAATTCGATCGAACTTTCGGCATCGAGCGGTACGACGATCACCCCTCGCAGGAGGCATCCAAAGAAAGAAGCGACCCATTCCGCGCTATTGTTTGCCCAAAAGAGTACGCGATCGCCTTTAGATATGCCCAAAGCCTCGAGCTCCCGCGCAAACTGAAAAGCGGTGGTTCGGAGACGAGCGTACGACCATCGCGAGACTCTCAATCCTCGGAGTGAGGCTAAAGCCGTTTGTGACGGATGTTCCAGGCAGTCATCCAGGAAAGTCAGGAGGTGGTTGCGCATTTCGATCGAGCTTGGTGCTCGCCAAAACCCTGTTTGGTCGGTCGGCTTTGATTATCATAACGTCGTGTTGAAGCGTTTTCCACCTCGGATCGACCCTGTCCAAAGACCTGAAACCTGACATTTGAGTTTCCGTCCTTAGCCCTCTAAAATTTCAGAGGATCAGCGAAAAACCAGACTGGCCATAAACTGGGACAAAGGACAAGCGGGCTTAGCCCACGACAGAACCAAGAATCCCTTTGTTTAAGCTTCTATAAAATCGAAAAGTTACCAATGGATAATCTTGTCGTATCAAACCTCTTTTATCGCAAAACTCGCACGGTGACCACAATGATCGGTGTGGCTCTGGGAGTAGTCCTGGTAGTCCTTACCGTCGGTATAGCTCACGGTTTCTTGCACGATCAGGGCCGACGCAACGCGGCGGTCACCGCCGAGATCATGCTGGGCCCGCCCGGCTCGACCTTCGGCTTGAGCTTGAACCCGACTCTCTCACTTCCCTTAGACCTGGCAAACGAGATTCAGTCGATAGACGGCGTAAGGGACGTTGTTCCAGTCGGCCAATATTTGAGTGGTCACGTCATCGATGGAATCGAATTCGAGTCATTCAAAAAGGTCTCTGAGATTAAGATTGTTGAAGGAAGGCCGCCACAGTCCGGAGATGAAACAATCATTGACCGCATTCAGCAGAAGCGTAACAACCTCAAAGTCGGCGACGAGATGGAAATCTTTGATCGCCCATTCCGGATCGTAGGAATATTCGAGCCTGAATCTCTCGCGCGAATCAAGGTGCCCCTCGCCACCATGCAGCAGTTCTTAAACCGGCCGCTCTGTTCGATGCTGTTAATTAAACTCACCGACCGGGCAAGACAAGAAGAAGTCGCAGCTCGAATCAAAGATCAGTTTCCAAATCATAGCGTAACGCTGACGCGCGATCTGCCGATCCTCATCGGGCGAGGCATCCCAGCCCTTCAGACTTTCTTACGCGTTGTGATTGCGTTGTCAATAATTGTCAGTTCTCTGGTGATCCTGCTGACGATGTACACTACCGTCGCCGAGCGAACGAGACAGATCGGTGTGCTCAAGAGCCTTGGAGCATCAAAGTTCTGGATTGCCGGAGAAATCGAAAAGGAGGCGTTGCTGATCAGCGCGCTTGGTGTAGTAGCTGGTTCTGCGCTGGCGATTGCGGGGAAGTTCGCGATCACGCGGCTTACACCGATCAGCGTCGAGCTTGAACCACTGTGGTTGTTCTATGCATTTGGTCTGGGTTTGTTGGCAGGAGCTCTGGGAGCCCTTTACCCTGCGCTTAGAGCAGCGAACCAGGATCCGGTGACCGCGCTGGCTTATGAGTAGGGCAAACCTACGACGGGTGTCGATTGAGACGAGCATAACGACTCGGGAGACGAAATGTTCTGTCCAGGCTGCGGCTCGAACAATAAGGACGATCTAAAGTTTTGTACTCGTTGCGGAACTAATCTCGAGATCGTATCGGATGCTCTCAGCGGTAGAGCGACGGCGCAACTCGTTACCGACGAAAGAACGGTCTCGTTGCTTAAGGACTATTATCGCAGTCGGCGTATGTTGGTCATTGGAAGCGCCGCATCACTGATATCACTCTTTAAGCTGGCATTGTTGACGGTATTTGGGTTCCCAGAGAAACTGGTTCCGTTGACGATTCTGTTATTCGGTCTATTGGTTTATGGTCTTTTAACATTGATATGGGGGATTACCAAATGGAATAACTCCAGCAGCGAACTAAAGGCGTTAGGTGTATCGCCACCAAAGCGAAAGAACCTTCCTTCACAGAAAACCAACCGGCTTGCGCCAACCCAACCAAGCATTAAGGCACAAGACCTTTCAACGGGTTCGACAAGCACTCCTGCAAGCATCACTGAAGGAACAACAAATCTTCTTGATGATCCCAAGCCAATGTAGACGGCGCGAAATGTACCGTAGACTGTCCAGTCTGCGGGAGTCTGAATGCAAACCGAAAATGTACCGTAGACTGTTCGGTCTGCGGAGGTCTCGAGGGATCGCGGACAACAGAAGCAAAACCCACCCCGTTCTAACTCGCCCTTTCAGACTTTTGATCTTCGCAATAACCGCGGACTGGACAGTCTACGGTACTTTACAGACGGAACTTTACAGAGTCGTCACACACTTCGTATCATCGTTCTTCGACCTCCTGACCAATAAATGCCAAGACGTAACGACATTCACAAGATACTGATCGTAGGCTCGGGACCGATCGTCATCGGACAAGCCTGCGAATTCGACTACTCCGGGACGCAGGCCTGCAAAGCGCTTCGCAGTGAGGGCTTCGAGATCGTATTGATCAACTCGAACCCCGCTACGATTATGACCGATCCCGAAATCGCCGACCGAACATATGTTGAGCCGCTGACGCCCGAAGCTGTACGCGCAGTTATTGCGCGAGAGCGTCCGGACGCTTTGCTTCCTACCGTGGGCGGCCAGACGGCTTTGAACATCGCTGTCGCTCTTGCTGAAGACGGCACCCTCGAACAGTTTGGCGTGGAACTGATCGGGGCAAAGCTGGAGGCAATCAAGATTGCCGAAGACCGCATGCTCTTCAAGCGAGCCATGGAGGAAATCGGAATCGATATGCCTCGCTCAGGGTTTGCAAAGAGCCTCGATGATGCCCGCGAGCTTATCCAGACTGTTGGTTATCCTGCAATCATCCGTCCCTCGTTCACGCTCGGAGGCACAGGCGGCGGAATAGCATACAACGCTGAGGAATACGACGAGATCATCGCCCGGGCGCTCGCAGCGTCGCCCATCCACGAAACAATGGTCGAGCAGTCGATCATCGGGTGGAAAGAGTATGAGCTCGAGGTGATGCGCGACCTTGCGGACAATGTGGTCATCATCTGTTCGATTGAAAACTTCGATGCGATGGGGATTCACACCGGCGACTCGATCACTGTAGCGCCCGCTCAGACATTGACTGATCGTGAATATCAAGTGATGCGCGATGCGTCGATAAGAGTAATCCGCAAAGTCGGCGTTGAGACCGGTGGATCAAACATCCAGTTTGCGCTCAATCCGCACGATGGACGTCTGATGATCATCGAGATGAATCCGCGTGTCTCTCGTTCATCAGCTCTCGCGTCGAAGGCGACGGGATTCCCGATCGCTAAGATCGCGGCAAAGCTTGCAGTCGGTTACACACTCGATGAAATTCCGAACGATATTACCCGAAAAACGCCGGCGAGCTTCGAACCAACAATTGACTATTGTGTGGTGAAGATCCCGAAGTGGGCTTTTGAGAAATTCCCTTCGAGTGATCCGACCCTGGGAACTCAAATGAAGTCGGTCGGCGAAGCAATGGCAATCGGCCGAACATTCAAGGAGGCCTTCCAAAAGGGCCTGCGCTCTCTCGAGGTTCGCAGCGCGTTCCGAGTTCCGTCAGATTTAGACGATGCCGAGTTACGACGGAGACTCCTGGTTCCCTCGGCGGAGCGCGTCTATTTTCTTATGCACGCGCTCACCGTCGGGCATCCACCTGAAGAGCTTCACGAATTGACCAAAATCGATCCCTGGTTTCTGGACAATCTTGCTCAGATAGTGGAACGCGAGCGTGAGCTTCGTCGATCGCGAATAGAGACAATCTCACCATCTGAACTGAGACAGGCGAAGCGGATGGGCTTCTCCGATCAACGGCTGGCGACAATTCTCGGAACGACAGAGGACGAAGTTCGCAACGCACGGATCGAATCGAATATCCGACCGGTTTTCAAGCGGGTCGACACCTGTGGCGCGGAGTTCGAGTCTTTCACGCCTTATCTTTACTCCACCTATGAAGACGACGACGAATCGGGCACAACCTCGCAAAAGAAGGTGATGATCCTGGGTTCCGGGCCAAACAGAATCGGTCAAGGCATTGAGTTTGACTATTGCTGCTGTCATGCGGCGTTTGCGCTGAAGGAAGAGGGTTACGAGTCAATAATGGTGAATTGTAATCCAGAGACTGTCTCGACCGACTACGACACCTCCGACCGACTCTACTTCGAACCGGTCACGTTTGAAGACGTTATGGAGATCGTCGACCGGGAACAGCCCACCGGAGTCATCGTGCAGTTCGGCGGACAAACTCCCCTGAACCTTGCGATGCGGCTCTTTCAGGCGGGCGTCCCGATTATCGGAACTTTCCCGGAATCGATCGATTTGGCCGAGGACCGAAAACGATTCGGAGCGCTGCTGGTGCAGCTCGGCATTCCGCAGCCTCCGAATGGGACCGCAACATCAAACGAAGAAGCGCGAGATGCTGCATCGGAAATCGGTTATCCCGTGTTGGTTCGCCCGAGTTATGTGCTTGGCGGAAGGGCGATGCAAATCGTTTACGATGAAGCCACTCTCGACAACTATATGACCTATGCGGTGGAGGCTTCTCCTGAGCATCCGGTGCTTATCGATTCATTCCTCGAAGATGCGGTTGAGATTGATGTTGATGCGCTTGCCGACGGCGAGCGAGTAGTAATCGCGGGCATTCAACAGCACATCGAAGAAGCCGGCATTCACTCCGGAGATTCATCTTGTGTGCTTCCGCCCTGGGGCATTAAACCGGAGCATCTCGATGCTATGCGCCGGTACACAAAGGAGCTTGCGCGGGCTCTGAATGTCATTGGACTGATGAACATCCAATTCGCTATCTGGCGAGATACGGTCTACGTGCTTGAGGTTAATCCTCGCGCCTCTCGAACAGTGCCCTTTGTTTCAAAGGCCACCGGCGTACCGCTGGCAAAGATCGCCGCGAGACTAATGATCGGCAGGAGGCTTTCAGAGTTCAATCTGCCTGATGAATTAAAAGTCGATCGATTCTATATCAAAACTCCAGTATTCCCGTTCATCAAATTTCCCGGAGTCGATCCGGTACTCGGTCCTGAGATGCGCTCAACCGGTGAGGTGATGGGGGTCGCGGAAGGGTTCGGCATTGCCTTTTTGAAGGCGCAGCAGGGCGCGGGAACAAAGCTGCCAAAAGAAGGAGCTGTATTCATCAGCGTTAACGATCAGGACAAGCGTGAAGTAGTGGAACTTGCACGAAACCTTTATGAGATGGGGTTTAAGATCGTTGCGACTCGTGGTACTCAGCGGAAACTCGAGGCGGCGGGACTTCCGTGCGGATTTGTCTACAAGGTAAACGAAGGCAGGCCCAATGTCGCAGATCTTGTAAAGAGCAATCAGATAAACCTGATCATTAACACGCCACTTGGAAGGACGTCGTTTTACGATGAGCGATCGATCCGACGTGCTGCGATTCAGTATTCAGTTCCTTGCGTCACAACGATGACCGGAGCCATTGCGACTGTTGCTGCGATTCGAGCTTTGAAAGAGGAAGAATTTCAGGTGAGGAGTCTTCAGGATTACCACGCGCAGGCAGCTGGTAGTCAGTAGTTCGTGGTCCGTAGTCCGTCGTCCGTCGTAAGCGTCTCCTGGTTGGATCATCGCAGATCAGTATTTCAGACCACTGTATCGTCATGGGGACCTATGAATACTGACTATTGAACACGGACTACTGACCACGGACCATTGAACACGGACCATTGAACATGGACGACTGACCGCGAACCCCCGACCACCGACTAATGATCTATCACCTGATATCGGCAGCCGGCTTTCTTACATTCATTGGTATCGCCTGGCTACTCTCAACGGATCGAAAAAAGATTGCCTGGAAAACCATAATCTGGGGCAGCGCACTGCAGGTCGTCATCGGCTTGCTTATCTTCCGGGTCCCCGTCTCACGAAGACCTTTTCTGTGGCTGAATGACGGCGTTCTTGCGCTTCTGAACGCGTCGAAGGCAGGAACTGTCTTCTTGTTCGGACCGCTCGCCGCCAGTCCCGGGGAAACGGGCTCAGTTGGCTTCATTCTGCTTTTTCAGGTCCTGCCAGTCGCGATCTTCTTCGCTGCGTTCACTGCACTGCTATATCACCTTCGCGTCCTACAATGGCTGGTGCGCATTTTTGCAAAAGTATTTCACCGCGCGATGGCAATCAGCGGAGCTGAGTCGCTCTGCGGCGCCGCCAATATTTTTGTTGGAGTCGAATCCGCCCTGGTCATTAGACCTTATCTGAATAATATGACGCGCTCAGAGTTGTTGACAGTCTTAACAACCGGAATGGCAACAGTGGCATCGAGCACGCTCGGAATCTACGTGGCATTCCTGACGGATGTTTTTCCACAGATCGCCGGCCACCTCTTGTCTGCATCGGTGCTTGCGATACCGGCGGCGATAGTCGCTTGTAAGCTTCTGGTTCCCGAAACCGGCATACCCGAAACAGCCAGCGGTGTACCTCAGGAAGACGAATCCGCTCGCGCTGGCAATTTCATGAGCGCCATCATTGAAGGCTCTATGGATGGCCTAAAACTGGCTGCGGGAATCTCGGCTCTCTTGATTGCGATACTGGGGCTGGTAGCTTTGGGGGACAAGATCCTGGGATCTGGCAGCTCGTGGCTTGGAATGGCAGAGCCGCTATCGCTGGTTAAGCTTTTGAGCTGGGGCTTCAGGCCGCTCGCGTACCTCCTCGGAGTTCAGGTCAACGATATTCCAACTGCGGCAAGATTGTTGGGAGAACGAGTAATCCTGACAGAGGTGGTCTCATACAATGATCTTGCCGGCTTGATCTCCAGCGGGCAGGTCACCGACGGGCGCACCGTCGTTATTCTGAGTTACGCGCTGTGTGGTTTCGCCCATGTTGCATCAGTAGCTATTTTTGTGGGCGGCACCGCGGCACTTGCGCCAGAACGACGGGACGATCTTGCGGCGCTCGGGTGGCGCGCGTTTG
>Ga0126384_10000596_pt1 | contig 20248 bp, 19 predicted proteins | sample PanSoiMetPlot_36_FD_92543 | JGI IMG/M metagenome (GOLD analysis project Ga0126384, IMG submission 92543) | Tropical forest soil microbial communities from Panama - MetaG Plot_36 | ecosystem: Environmental > Terrestrial > Soil > Tropical forest > Bulk soil | place: Panama | collected 2016-02-17 | reverse complement strand
TGCGAACCCTTCCCGGAAGTTCTTGGCAGCCAGCAGCCCGGGCGGTGGACTGTAGGCCGGATTGCGCGCCGAGGTGTCGGCATCCCACGCGGTGATATAGCGGATGCCGCGGAAGCGGTCGCCACCAGCGCGGGCGTGGGCCGCCAGGACGGGCTCGACACGGCCGCCCATTGTCAGATCGGCGTGCCCGACAATCCCGGCGCACACCTGCGTCTTGCCATAGATTCCGCTGGCACTCATGGCGGCGATGCCATTGACGAACTCGGTCTCGCCGACCGGCCGCATCTCCGTGGGGCCGCTCTTGCGATGCATCGCGCGGGCCTGCACAAACACGGTCGCCACGATATTGTGACCGCTGTTGGTATCCATCAGCAGATCATCAAGCAAATAGCGCCACTCTGGCCGATCCCACAAATGGTGGTGCGGATCAATGATCGGCAGGTCGGGCTCGAGGATTGGCTCCCTGTGTCGATCAAGCCAAGCCTGGCGTATCGGAAGATAATACGGGGTTGGGGTTGTGCTGGGTGGGGCGGTTGCGGTCATCATTGCGTCCCTTTAGCCTTCAGGCGAAGCGCGTGCGGTGCCTCGAGCCGACACTAACCTGACCGGAGCGTGACTGGCCACGGCAAGTTGAACGGACAGGCAACTCCACTGGGAGCGGGGATCAAAATGGCGACAAGCAGCAGCGTCGTGGTCGGTTTCGTTGGATTGGGCACGATGGGCGCTCACATGGCGGCCAGTCTCCAGAACGGCGGATATCGGCTTGTCGTCCACGACCTGCGCAAGGAGGCGGCTGCGCGCCATCTCAGCGATGGCGCGATATGGGCCGACACACCGATGGCGGTTGCCCGTGAGGCGGACGTGATTTTTTCGTCGTTACCGCAGCCTGCGGATGTTGAAGCAGTGGCGCTCGGACCCGATGGTCTGCTCCCCGGGATCAATCCCGGCGCGGCTTACTTCGACCTTTCGACCAATTCGCCGATGATCGTCAAGAAACTCGAGGCAGCGTTCGCCGGGAAGGGTGCGTACATGCTCGACGCGCCGGTGAGCGGCGGTCCGGTCGGAGCCGAAACCCGCAAGCTTGCGATCTGGGTTGGCGGCGAGGAGGCCATTTTCATGCAGCGCAAGGCGATCTTGGACGCGATCGGAGATCAGGCGCGCTATATCGGCCCGATCGGCACGGCCACGGTTGCCAAGCTCGTCCACAACATGTCGGGCTACGCCATTGTCTGCGCGCTGGCGGAAACCTTCAGCCTAGGGGTGAAAGCGGGCATCGAGCCGCTGGCCCTATGGCAAGCCGTCCGGCAGGGCGCGGTAGGGCGGCGATTCACTTTTGACGCGCTGATCGATCAGTTCTTGCCGGGAAAGTACGATCCGCCGGCTTTCGCTCTCCGCCTCGCTCATAAGGATGTCGCGCTCGCCAACGCGCTCGGACGCGAACTCGGCATTCCGATGCGTGTGTGCAATCTCGCGCTGGCCGAGATGACAGAGGCCCTCAACCGCGGCTGGGGCGACCGCGATTCCCGCGCGGTCATGCTGCTGCAACAGGAGCGTGCAGGGGTGCGCATCGCCGTCGAACCGGAGAAGCTGGGCGAGGCAATGGCGGCGGCTGAGCAGGCCAAAAACAGCGCAAGGCGAGCCTAGAGCGAAATTTCGATATGTTTGAATCTCAGAAGATGCCGCGTCACCCTACACATCTCCCCGGAGGAAAGAGGTATAGGGTGATGCAGCGAGGTCTCTAAGTTCGACCATTCGAAATACGGTCTAGCACCATGAAACTTGCCAATCAGGTCGCCATCGTTACCGGCGCTGGCCGCAATATCGGCGAGGCGATTGCAAAGACATTGGCGGCGGAGGGCGCCATGGTGGCGCTGGTCGATGTGGACAAGGGGCGCGGCGACAAGGTTTCGGCTGAGATCACGCAGGCGGGCGGCGAAGCGGCGGCGTTCGTCGCCGATATGGCGGCCGAGACCGATATCGCAAACGCGGTCGCCGCCGTCGTCGAGCGTTGGGGCCGCATCGACATACTGATCAACAATGCCGCAATCTCGGACAACAAAAGCATTCTCGACATCACCAAGGAGCAGTGGGATGCCGTGATCGCTGTGACGTTGACCGGCCCGTTCCTGATGAGCCAGCGCGCGGCGCGCCAGATGGTAGCCCAAGGCTCCAGTGGTAAGATCGTCAACGTGGGCTCGACGTCAGGATTTTTCGGCCGCTCCCGCGCCGTGGCATACGCAGCCGCTAAGGGCGGGGTTGCCAACCTCACCCGCGCCATGGCGGTGCAGCTCGCTCCTTACCGGATCCGGGTCAACGGCGTGGTGCCGAACAAGATCGGCTCGCCGGTCGGCAAGAACGAGTTCGATCCAACCCGTCCGGTCGTTAATCTCATCGGGCGTCCCGGGGTGCCGCTCGACATGGCGCGTGCCGTGTTGTTCCTGGTGTCGGACGATTCCGAATTCATCACCGGCAGCATGCTGTTCGTCGACGGCGGGGTCAGTACCATGATGGTCGGGGAAAAGTCCGCATGATGGTGCCGTGAACCATGCCGCGCTATCGGATCGGGGTCGATGTGGGCGGCACTCATACGGACCTGGTGTTATATGACGTGACCACTGGCGCGCTGCTGGTGGAGAAAGTGGCAAGCACCCCGGACAATCCGGCCGCGGGCGTGCTCAACGGCATCGCAAATTTCATCCGTCGTGGCATCGATCCTGCCGAGATTGATTTCTTCGCCCACGGCACCACCATCACCACCAACGCACTGCTGGAAATGCGCGGGGCCAAGGTCGGGCTGCTGATCACCAAGGGCTACCGCGCGGTTCAGGAAATCCAGAATCAGGCCCGCGACGGCAATTTGTTCGACTACTTCTACGAGAAGCCCGTGCCGATCGCACCGCAAAGCCTGACGCGCGAGATCGCCGAGCGCACGGACTATCTGGGCAACGTGCTGGTTGCGCTCGATCGCGACGGCGTGCGGCGCGCTGCCCGCGGACTCAAGGCAGCCGGAGTGCAGTCGATCGCGGTTTGTTACCTGTTCTCGTTCATGAACCCGGCCCACGAGGAGGAAACGCGCAAGCTAATCGAGGTCGATTTTCCCGACTGCCATGTCTCGCTGTCGAGCGAAGTGCTGCCGCGCGTGCGCGAATGGCCGCGGCTTTCGACCACGCTGGTGAATGCCTACCTGGAGCCAGTGCTGGTGCGCTACATCGCCGACCTCAATCGTGGCCTGGATGCGGCCGGCGTTCGCACCCGTCAGCGTTTTCTGATGCAGTCAAACGGCGGCGTGATGCCGTTTGCGGCGGCGATCGCCGGCGGCAAAACGGTGCACACGCTGCTCTCGGGGCCAGCGGCGGGCGCTCAGGCCGCGGCCCATCTGGCGCGCTCACTCCCTCGCTTCTTCTCCCTCCTCCCTTGTGGGGGAGGGTCCGGGTCGGAGGTGGTGCCGCGGCGCACAGCGGTGCCACATCCCCCGACCCCTGCCCCCTCTCCCCAAGGGACGGGGAGGAAAGGTGACGGCGCCGCCCCCGGTCTCGTCACGCTCGACATGGGAGGAACCAGCGCGGACATCGCCTTCATCGAAGGGGGCGCGCCGCTGGAAGTAACCGAAGGAATCATCGCCCGCCGTCAGGTCGATGTTCCGGCACTCGACCTCACCACGATCTCGGCGGGCGGCGGCTCGATCGCGGCGGTCGATAGCAGCGGATACCTCACCGTCGGACCCACCAGCGCGGGCGCCGATCCGGGGCCGGTCTGCTACGGCCGCGGCGGAACGCAGCCCACAGTGACGGACGCCGACCTCGTGTGCGGCTTCCTCAATCCGGATTACTTTCTCGGTGGTGCCCAGAAGGTCGACATCGCGGCAGCGCAGAAAGCACTGCTGCGATGCGTTGGCGAACCGCTGCGCATGGGCGTGCTCGAAGCCGCTGCCGGCATCCGCCGCATCGTGGATATCCGGATGGCGGATGAAGTGCGCGTGTTTGCGGCGAAGCGCGGCGTCGATCTCACCGCGTTCACGCTGCTGCCGTTCGGCGGCGCCGGCGCCGTCCACGCGGCGGCGGTTGCGGAGGAGCTCGGCATGACGCGCATCCTGGTGCCGTCGCGGCCAGGCGCATTCTCGGCGCTAGGGCTCCTCTGCACGGACGTGGTACACGACTATCTGCGCTCGGAGCTCCGGCCGCTCTCGCAGATCGACGCTGATCATGCGGAAGAGATGTTCGCGGCCCTCAAGGCGAAGGCACACGACGATATCCAAACCGAGGGGTTGGACGCAGCGCGCGTGCATTATTCGCGTGAACTCGATCTGCGGTATGCGGGCCAGGGCTATGAGCTGCGCACGCCGCTAGACGGCCTGTTCGACGCGCGCATGTCCGCCGCGACACTCGCTGCCGCCCGCGCCCGGTTCGACGAACGCCATGCCCGAATTCATGGGCATTGCGCCAAAGACAGGCCGGTGGAGCTTGTGAGCTATCGATTGCGCCTGCGCGTTGAAGTACCGAAATTCGAGCAGCGTCAGGAAGGATCGTCGTCCGGCGCCGCCGGGCAAGCCCGCAAGGGCAAGCGCGAAGTCTGGTTCGATGGCGGGCGCCCGCTTGTGTCGGCGCTCTACGAGCGCGACAAGCTTGACCCGGGCGCCGCTGTGACCGGCCCCGCGATCGTGGAGCAGTTCGACGCCACCACCGTGATCCCGCCGGGCTGGCACGCGACCGTCGACGGATCTCGCAATCTTCTGTTGTCGAAGCGCTAGTGCGGCGTCTTCATGGTACGAATGATATCGATATCAACCATCAGCCTCGTCCTGAGGAGCGCGCTGTTGCCGCGCGCCTCGAAGGGCGGCCAGATGCGAGATCGTGCCCGCGGCTATCCTTCGAGACGGTCGCGCCAAGAGCGCGGCCTCGGAGGATGAGGTCCATGAGCTCCAACGCTATCCCCGCCTGTCCGGCACCGCGTGAGCCGACGCGGCCACGATTTCCGCCGCCGGCTGAGGCATGTGACACCCACGCCCATGTGTTCGGACCGGCAGCGCAGTTCCCCTACGCAGCGGATCGCAGCTACACGCCTCCCGATGCGCCGCTGGCGAAATACATCGACATGCTTGACACGGTCGGCTTCGCAAGGGGCGTGCTGGTGCAGGGCAGCGCCCACGGGCAAGATAATGCTTCGATGCTCGATGCCCTCGCGCGTCACCCAGGCCGGCTGCGTGGCGTCGCGGTGGCCGACGCCACCGTGTCGCCCTCAGAGCTGAGGCGCTGGCATGAAACCGGCGTGCGAGGGCTGCGGTTCAATCATTTCTTCCGCGGCGGTTCGCTGCACTACCGGGGCGGCGTGCCGCTCGACGCCGCAAAGGCCCTAGCTTCCGCGATGGCCGAACTCGGCTGGCACCTGCAGCTCTGGATCGACGTCAAGGACCTGCCCGACACCATTCCCACGCTGCGGCAAATCGGACTGCCGGTCGTGGTCGACCATATGGGCCGCACTGACGCGGCCGCCGGCACCGGGACGGCGGGTTTTCAAAGCCTGTTGCGTTACCTCGCCGACGGCGAATGCTGGGTCAAGGTGTCGGGCGTCCACCGCCTGAGCCGGCGGGCCCCGGATTACGACGATGCCCGGCCATTCCACGAGGCGCTGATGAGCGCCAACGCAGAGCGGCTGGTATGGGGCAGTGACTGGCCGCATCCGCGCATGGAAGGGGAGATGCCGGACGCCGGGCATCTCTTCGAGCTGTTCCACGCCTGGACGCCTGATGAGGCGACGCGCCAGCAAATCCTGATCGCCAATCCGGCGAAGCTATATGGCTTTGGGTAGCGGGCAAAATCGCTTGCCGCGCCAGTGCGATTATAAAACCCCGTGGTGCGCGATTTTGCCCGCGTCGTCTCACCGATGGACTGGATAGCGTGGCCTACGCGCCGGCAAGCGCATGGCAATACAACGTCACCGGACAGGTGCATTACCCACCTGCGCGTCCTGCGCGATTCCTTATGTCCCCATCTTGGCGGCAAACTCCACGAAATCCTTGGCCACGACATCGAACGTACCTTTCGGCGCCGTTTCGCCGGTGCCGGGCCCGCCTTCGCCGGGACGCCCGACATGACCGGTATGCAGACCCTGCGCTGCGGCTGCTGCGAGATCGCGGCTGTGGGCGGCCACCATCATGCATTGGCTGGGCTTGAGATTGAGCGCTTCGGCGGAGGCAAGATAGACGCGCGGCTTGGGTTTGAAGTCTCCGGCAATTTCCGAGCCCAGGACGGCGTGCCAGCGCAGATCGTTGCGGCGGCCGATGTCCGCCATGATGGCGATGTTGCCGTTGGAGCAGGGGCACAGCTGCAGCCGGGTTCGCAGCCGCGCGAAGCCCGGCCCGACATCCGGCCAGGCGTCGAGCCGATGCCAGGCGAGATTAAGCTCCGCCTGCGTCGCCTCGTCGAGTTTCTCAAGCCCGAAGCGCGGCTTGATCTTGTCGAGCATGCGCCGGTGGATCATATCGAGCTTCATGAAAGCCTGGCGGCCGGTGCGTATCTCGTCCATGCCGGGCTGATACTCGGCACGCCATGCATCCGCGAAGGCCAGCCAGTCGAGCGAATATCCGAGCGGCTTGAGGACTCTTTCCGCCTCGCGGGCGACGCCATTGCGCCAATCCACCACGGTGCCGAAGACATCGAACAGCAGAGCCTGAACCTCGGGCAGCGGGTTCGCTTGCGCCCACGTCTTTGGGGTTCTCGGGAATCCCGCGCCGGCAACCGCGAGCGCCGCGCCTGCCCGCAGCACCATCCGACGATTGAATGTCGTCATCGCACCCTCCCTGTTCCGTCGAGCTTGTGAGCGCGCGGATCATATCACGGAGGAAGAGACGAGCGTGAAGCGCGTCACGCGTGGGATGGTTTGAGCCGCCGGAGCCGGCCAGACGCCGGGACCCGATAGCTTAACCCATCCTACCAGTGCGCCGGGGACCGCCGCACGTTAAGGCAAGCGTCGCTGGTCGCCAGGATCATGAACGATGTGGTGTGCGACCAAGCGGTTCCATATGAACAGGATAATCAGCGAACCAACGATCGCACCGATAAAGCGCGCACCTTGGTCAGGACGGTACCAGCCGACCAGCTGGCCGAGCCAGGTCGCAAGGAACGCCCCTGCCACCCCGAGCACGGTGGTGAGCAAGAAGCCAGTTGGATTGTTCGGGCCGGGGGACACCAGCCGAGCGACAATGCCGGCGACAAAGCCGATAAAAATGATCCAGAGGATCGTACCCATGGCGTCTTTTCCTCGTCGCCGGGGAAACTGAGGCGGCTTTCGGCCGCTCAGGCCGGCATGGGTGGAACCAAAGCCCACCGATAGTCTTCACATAAGGAAATGCGCAGCGAGCCGAAAAGATGCGCTGGCCGGAGATGAAAAGGTCGGCTGCTATCATTGTCGCATGACAAAAGCGATGCGCTCGTACCAGCAAACCCAATCTAACAGGAGCCAATCATGGGTCTGATGGATGTTCTCAGGGGGATGCAGCATGGCCCGCACGGGCAGCCCCCACCCCCGCCGCCCGGCGGTGGCAACGCCGGCACCGGCATGTCGCCAATCACCATGGCAATACTCGGCCTTCTTGCCTATAAGGCGGTGAAAAGCTTTGGCGGCGGACAGGCCGGCGCGCCATCATCCGCCGGCCAGGCCCCGTCTCCTCAGACTGGCGACAAGATCAATGTCACCGCGCCCGAGGAATCCGGCGGCGGGCTGAGTGACCTGCTCAAGGGCGGGCTCGGAGGCCTCCTCGCTGGCGGCACCGCCGGCAGCGTCCTGAGCGGTGGCTTGAACGACCTGCTCAAGCAGTTTCAGCAGTCGGGCCTCCACGAAGAGGCCAATTCGTGGATCGGCAGCGGACCCAACAAGACAATCGCTCCGGGCGATCTGGCCAACGCACTCGGCGCCGACCAGATCAACTCGCTGATGGAACATTCCGGCCTGTCGCGCGACGAGTTGCTTGAGGGTTTGAGCCAGCACCTGCCGCGGGTCGTCGATCAGCTGACCCCCGACGGGAAAGTCCCGCGCAAAATTTCGATGTGATCCGGCGGAAGACTGCACGCAGCCGTGCCCGGCGCACCGCAAATGAAAATAATTTTTTTTTGTGCGGCGCGGCTGACGGCGCGCTGGCTTTCGCCGGCGAGGAAGGATAGGTTCCGACGTCGATGCGAAGAACGTGGTGGTCATGCCTATGTGGTGCCGCAGTCGCCCGCAACCTGCGCGATTTCGCGCTTCTTGTCAGTCTGGCGCAGTGGTGGTGGCTTGGCTTGCAGCTTGGCTCGCAGTCGGTTTCGGTTGCCTGATGTCACGACCGGCGGCCGCCGACGGCATTGCGCCCGGCGAGTGGAAGCTCACCGAGACCATCGTTATGAACGGGAGCAAGACGCCCACGACGACCAGGACGCGGTGCCTGTCGCCGGAGCAGGCGGGCGACACCGCAGCAACCTTCTCGCCGGAATACCGCACGGTGAATTCCGGCTGCGAACGGGTCGAATTCAATTCGGGCCCCACGGCATTGCGATGGCGCATGCGGTGCACCGGCCAATTGGACATGGACGTGGCAGGCGATTTCACCTTCGACACGCCCAAGCACTATTCGGCGACGATCGTGTCGAAGGGCGCCATGGCGGGACGCGAAGTCGTCAATACGACGGTTTCCATCGAAGGCGAGCATGTCGGCGAATGCCAGTAACGCATCCGGTAACGCATAAGGCGTTCTATACACCCTCGGGCTGAACACCCTCGGGCTGAAAATTCATCGCAACCCCGTTGATGCAATATCGTAAATGAGTCGGCGGCGGGCCGTCGTCGAAGACATGGCCAAGATGGCTGCCGCACCGGCTGCAGTGGACCTCGGTGCGGGTCATGCCGTAGCTGCCGTCGACCGAGGTTTCGACCGCGCCCTGCTCGGGATCGTTGAAGCTCGGCCACCCGGTGCCGCTGTCGAATTTCTTCTTCGACACGAACAATGGCTGTCCGCACCCGGCGCACACAAAGGTGCCGTGGCGTTTTTCGTAATTGAGTGCGCAGCTTCCGGGTGCCTCGGTGCCGTGCTGGCGCATCACCCTGTATTGCTCCGGCGTGAGCAACCGTCGCCATTCCTCATCGGAACGGGTGACGGCGTAGCGCTCGGCTTCCATGGCTATTCCCCTGTGTCGCACGTCTCGGATCACCCACGATGATGGGTTTTCGCTGAGTTATCATCGGGCCGGCCAAAGCTCGGCCCGGTGGCTCAATCCATCCCAGGCAACGCAACGGCGGCGATGTCCCTCTATGTAGGGTGGTTCGAGCGCAAGCGAAACCCATAATCGGTGTTTGGCGACGATCGATTTCTGCGTTTTTTTTGACGCGTCAGCTGCCTGCTGGAGAGATTAGCGCAGCGGAATCAGCGCTGTCCACGAACGCTCCGGGATGACTGGCTCCGCAACGGCATTTGTGCATGTTAGCAGCCGGGGCGAATGACGCGCCACGGAGTAGCGATGACGACTCTTTCGCTTGAGAATGTCGCCGTGATGGGCGCCGGTGCGGTCGGCTGCTATTTCGGCGCGATGTTGGCCCGCGCCGGCGCCCGCGTCCAGTTGATCGGGAGGCGCGCGCTGGCAGATGCGGTTGCGCGTGACGGACTGCAATTCGAGGGCATTGATTTCAATGGGCGCGTAGCCCTGTCTGCGACGACCGATCCCGCTGGCGTCGCCGGCGCCGGGCTCGTCCTGTTCAGCGTCAAGTCGGCCGACACCGAGACGGCGGCATCGGCGATTGCGCCGCATTTGGCACCCGGCGCCGTCGTACTCAGCCTGCAAAACGGCGTCGACAACGTCGAGCGTCTGCGCGCGCGGATCGCGAACGTCGTCGTGCCGGCGGTGGTCTATGTGGCGGCCGAAATCGCGGCACCCGGCGTCGTGCGCCACAATGGCCGTGGTGACCTGGTCATCGGCAGCCCCGAGCCGCGCCACGTCAGCGACGCACTCATCGCCGACCTTGCGGCCTATCTGGCCGGTGCCGGCATCCCGACGCGCATCTCCGACAATATCGACGGTGAGCTATGGTGGAAGCTCACCTTGAATTGCGCCTACAACGCGGTGTCGGCGCTCGGGCGCAGCCGATATGGGCCGATGATGGCGATGCCCCAGGTGCGGCACGTCATGAGCGACGCGGTCCGCGAGATCATCGCGCTGGCGAAGGCAAAGGCCGTGCGCGTGGCGATGCCCGATCCGGTCGAGGCGGTGCTCCGTTTTGCCGATTCCATGCCTCAGGCCATCTCGTCTACGGCCCAGGACCTGGAGCGCGGCCGTCCGACCGAGATCGATTACCTCAACGGCTACGTGGTACGCGAGTGCGATGCCCGCGGACTGCAGGCGCCGGTCAATCGCACGCTCCATGCGCTGGTGAAGCTGTTGGAGCAGGCGCCACCGTGCCCTCCCGGGCTTGCGGGGAAGGATTAGGGAGGGGGCGAACACCCCGGTTCGAGCTTGCGGCCTACCCCCTCCCCGACCCTTCCCCGCCAGCGGGGAGGGAAGAAAACACGGACCCCGCTACCTCATCGACTCATCGCGAAACACTTCGCGGCCGCCCACATATGTGAGCAATGCCCGCATGGTTGGGATCTTCGCCGCCGGGATCGTGAGCAGATCGTCCGACAACACAGCGAAATCCGCGAGCTTGCCAGGCTCGATCGAACCCTTGATGCCAGCCTCGCCGGTGAGCTTGGCGTAGTTGATGGTGATCATGCGCAGCAAGTCCTGCCGTGACGTCACGGCTTCGCTTGCGCCGTACACGCCGTCCGTAATCGTGTCGCGGGTCAGGAAGTGGTAGTAGGCAAAGAACGGATTGAACGGCACCACCGGGGAGTCTGTGCCGCCTACCACCAGGAAGCCGGCGTCGAGATAGCTTTTGACGGGGGTGATCCGGCTGGCCCGCGCGGCGCCGAGGTAATTCTTCAGGGCCGGCGCCGCCAGGTAGAGGTGGTCCTGCACCGAAAGCGTGAGATCGAGCTTCTTCATGCGGGCGAACTGCTCCGGCCGCGACACGAACAGGTGCTCGATCGCCCAGCGCTTGCCGGCGATCGGGTGCTCGGCATCGGCGGCCTCGTAGGCATCGAGCACCTGGTCGATGGCGGCGTCGCCGACCGCGTGGGTGGTGGCACGCCAGCCAAGATCGTTGATGGTCTTGACGACGGCGTTGAACTCCTTCGGCGGCACCACGGTGAGGCCGTAGAAGGTGCCGCCCTTGCCGTATTCGCCGGCAAATGGCTGCGACATGTGCCCGCCTTCGAAGCCGCCGTCGACCAGAAGCTTGATGCCGCCGACGCGCACCCATTCGTCGCCTTCGTCCTGCGTGAGCGGCGATTTTTCGATCATTTCGCGGACGCGGGCCGGATCGCGCACGCCGAAGCCCGGAAGATAGATGTTGTAGCGCAGCGTGAGCGCGCCTTCGCGCCGCGCCGTAAGGATGGCGTCGAGCGCCTGGAAGAACTCGCCCTTATAGGTGCCGGGAATCCGTACGCTGGTGATCCCGAAAGCATTGACCTTGCGCTGGGTCGTGAGCACGTCCGCCACCGTGACGGCCTTGGGCGGCGGCAGGGTGACGAGGCGCTTGGCGTTGTCGACAAGCTCGCCGGTCAACTCGCCGTTGGCGCCGCGTGTAATGGCGCCGCCCCCGGGAACGGGCGTGTTCTTGCCGATGCTCCACCGGCGTAGCGCCGCCGAGTTGAGGATGTAGTCGTGGCCGCCCCGCACCAGCACCACCGGATTGTCGGGGGAAACGCGGTCAAGCTCCGTGGCAAGCGGCAGTCGCTGTTCTTTGAGCTGGGCTTCATGCCAGTCGGAGTTGCTTACGATGAGCTCGCCGGGCTTCGCCGCGGCGGCTGCCCCGACCGCCGCCAGGAGGTCGGCGATCGAACGCGTCATTGAAAGGTCGACACCCTCGCCGCCGCCCTCGTTGTGGAAATGTCCGTCCGCGAGCCCCGGCGTGACAAATCGGCCGGCAAGATCGATGACCTTGGTGTTCGCGCTCACGTGGGTGCGCATCGCCTCGGTGCTGCCGACCGCAATGAATTTCTCACCTTTCACCGCAAAGCCTTGCGCCAACTCCCCACTGTCGCGGGCGGTGAAGACCTTGCCATTGATGGCGACGATGTCGGCGGATTGGCCGAACGCCGTACCGGCAACGCCGGACAGAAAGGCGATGATGCTTAAGATCACGATACGCTGGCGCATGGTGTCCCCCGTGAGCGGCATGAGCTAGGCCGCGTCCCAGTCATATTGAACCACTTCGCCAGAGTCATGGCCGGGCTTGTCCCGGCCACGCATGTCTTTCTCGCTGATGGCGCGAGCCGCCGCGCCAGCGTCGTTTTGCCGGCCCCAAGGTAGTCATGGATCAGGAAGGCGGTTGCGGTACTCTCTTGCATATCCTCACACTATCCTGGCAGCCAACTCATACAAGCCCGTTGACTGTCACTTCGGGTCATGAACATCGCTTTTGCGATGTCTGCGGGACGTCCGCTTATCCCCGGCGCTAAAAGCGGTGATCGCGAAAGGCCCGAGTAGGGCCAATTTCGGAAGTCGAGTGGTCATCAGCCCCTGGACGCTGACCAGCAACAGCGAGCAACAACGTCAGCTTGACGTTTCTCGCCTTTGTGGATTTTGAGCATGGTCGCCGTTCTTGCGGCGCAACTTCGGCAACAGGAACTTAGCGCTCGATGGTCCCGGTGCGTCGAATCTTTTTCTGCAGCAACATTACGCCGTAGAGCAGCGCTTCAGCCGTCGGCGGGCAGCCGGGCACGTAGATATCCACGGGCACGATACGGTCACAGCCGCGCACCACCGAGTACGAGTAATGATAGTAGCCGCCGCCATTGGCGCACGACCCCATTGATATAACATAGCGCGGCTCCGGCATCTGGTCGTAGACCTTGCGCAGCGCGGGAGCCATCTTGTTCGTAAGTGTGCCAGCGACGATCATCAGATCGCTCTGCCGAGGCGAAGCCCGCGGGAAACAGCCGAACCGCTCCAGGTCGTAGCGTGGCATCATTACCTGCATCATTTCGACCGCACAGCAAGCGAGCCCGAAGGTCACCCAATACATCGACCCTGTCCGCGCCCACGTAATCATTTGGGCCGTTGAGGTGACGAAAAATCCCTTGTCTGCAAGATCACCATTGATTTCAAGGAAAGATAAATTTTTGGCGGCCGATTCCATCTGAGCCCTCCGTCGTTACCAATCTCTCCATTCACTTGCGAGACCTTCGCCACGTCCGTACTTGCTTGGATCAATGCCACAGTCGACCGCGATCAGGTTGAACAATTCGCATAGTTCCTCGCGCTCGCCGGTCTCGATCATACCCGTTTCGGCATCGAGGACATTCAGAGCCTCGACGGTTGTCTTGAACAGACTAATTTTCCTCGCCTCGGAGGCCGCTTCTCCAACCTGGATCAAGCCGTCGATCAGGTCGTTCAGAATTTTCTCCGCCCGGTCGCAGTTGGCCTCCGTGTACCGGTCGAGCCCGTCCTCCAGACCGGCTCTCCATTCGGTGATTGGAAAATTGTTCCGCCAAGTGTTGAGGCGATCGTCATAGGTCATCTCGCCGACGTCGCGCAACCTGTGCAGACGATCGGCATAAGCAGGGGGCTGCGGACTCGCAAACCCTTCGGCGCGGCTGGTCAATCCCGCCCTGTCGCCCGAACCCCACAAGTAGAATACGGGTAGCCTGGCCTTGAAGCCCGCTCGATAAATCCCAATGCCACTTGTCGATTTGCGATGATGAAGAGCCTGGGTTTCATAGGCCCGCCATAAGAGCTCAATGGAAGAGAAGTTCCGTTCATTCAATGCTTCGATCCTTACGTCTCGCTTTGGTCCCCCATCCGGGGCGAATGGCGTCAGGAACACCTGAGGGGCATCCAGCACCACGTCGTCGTCGGATAAACCCAGCTGTTCGATTTCGGGCCGATGCATTGCGATGAAGTGAGACATGCTTTGATATTGGTTCTTGCTCCATTGCATCGAAGGCGAACGCAGCACGCGCAAAGGCAAATCTGGACGATGAACAGCCCGTTCAACGTCCGTCAACGGATCGACTCTCAATGCAGTTGATCGGCTTCGCAAGATATCTGGAGAAATACGATAATAGTCACCCTCGCCGTCGAGGTTCGAAAAACCCCACCCAATCGTGGGAGACCAGTAGACGTCATAGAGCGCCTCGACGTCATCCATCAGGAGTATGCGGTGTAACCGACTATCCCAATCCGTCTGGAGGACAGAACCCACAGCAATGGCGTTCATGCCAAGACTCTCGCCGTCGCGCATCCTGAAGTTCCGCGCGAAAAGAACTTGCATCGGGCAACAAGCGAGGGCCTCACCTCGTCCGTCGCCCGGATCTTGTATACCAAGTTCGAACGGACCCGCCAGCGAGCTCGCGCGGTGGCTTTCCAGAGAGTGACCACGTCCCGTGAGTTCTGGTCTGGGTCACGAAGAGAAGAACTCAACGTGAGCAGATCCTTTCTGCTGTACCCTCATAACCGGAAGTCGGCGCCGATCTCAAACACTTCCGGGTAGGGCCGATTGCTGACTCATCCAGCGCAGCAAGTATAATCGTTCGAGGCGCAGAACGCTGCCCCCGGGAGAGCAGGCCAATGCTGCTGCGTGTCATTCGCTCAGGATCTCCTGCGGCGTCCCCGTGTAGCAGGCATCGGCGTCCTCCGCGACCACGCCACAAGCACAACGTCGCGGCGCTGCTCGCGGCCAATGAGGGGTGAAAGGGCGTGCCGGACATTCGCATGCTCATATCAACTTACGAGGAGGGCTGGGCATATGGGGCAGACCTCTGGTATCACGAAACGCCTTGGCATGAGGATCCGGCGACGGCGTTGAAGACGTTGCAAGCCCGTTTCATGGCCGAAAACTACGATCTATCGGCCTTGCTTCCGCAGCATCTCGCCAACGCGCGCACTGCGGTCGCCCTGACCGAAGCAGAGGACGATCGCTATGGAGTGCTGGACATCCATCGCAGCGAGGTCCGATTGCTGGAACGGTTATGCAGCGAGCCGATTCCTCAAGACTTCGAGGGGCAGATCGAGATCCTCCGGAAGATCAACGCCAACAGCGGGGAGGGGATCGGCAACGTCCTCGATGTGAGGGGCATCTCGGAGCGGCGGAGCGGTGACGCTGCCCGGCCGCTTCGCGAGGCCGAGATCATGCGTCTCGCAGGAACCAGGCAGCCGAGCCGTGAAGAGGCCCATGAGGCGATTGACAAGGTCAGCGAGGAGTTGGGGCGCGGTGAGTGCGTCTGCTTCCCGATCTACGATTCCCAGGAACAGGATCGGCCCACCGGCTGGTATTTCGTGGGTAAGACTTGGGACTAGCGGTCCCGGGCCCTCGCAACGGCAGGTTCCGATTGGCTCCGTGCGCAGCCCTCGCCCCGCGGCGCACGCTCTTGCCGAACTTGCACTTAGTCCAGCGCAGCATGCCGTTGTGCAAGGCCGGCGGTTATGCAGGTTCCCAATGCTCCCGCACAGCTGGCTGATCGGGTCAAGGCCTGCCCTCGCGACTACGTTGGCATCACGACGATGTACCCCAGAAAGCTGCCGACTTATCGCGTCGCCGAACTCGTCAGCCTTGGGCCGATACTGTTGCAAAAGTCCCCGAGGAGCGGCGCGGCCAGGGAAATTCGGCAATAATAGCATCCGAATGGCCGGTTCTGTGAATCAAAATTCCCGATTCGATCTAGGTGCGAGAAAACTGTTCTTCGTTCCAGCACCAAAAATCGTTTTGCAACAATAGCGGCCACAAGCGGACATCGAAACACATTCAGAGTCATTGGCGATCGAGTGACTGCCCCATCAAGTGGTAGTGGTCAACGGAACACGCTTCGATCAGCTCAGCATAGCCCGGCGGCAGCAGCGAAACTCGCCATTGCTCTCCAAAACGCGCCTTCACTGCGTCCACGTTCGCCCAGATCGAGGCGAAAATGAATTCGTGCTGATGTTCGCTGGCCGGACCGGCAGCCAGGTGACCGAGAAAGCCCGGTTGACCTTGCACTACTTCAACAGATGACGTGGCTAACTTGTCAGCCAAAGCTCTCTCGCATCCCCGCTTCGCACGGGCCCTGAAGACCCTGATTATTGGTACCGAGGGTCGAAGTTCGTATAATTCGCGCTCTGACACGGTTTGATACCTCTATACGATCGCCCGTCACAACATCGAAGCCTTGCGGAGTCCGGAACACAAATGAGTTCTTTGTCGTCTTCGCATGAGTTATCGGAATGCCTATCGCACTGGATCAACAAGGACCCTTTCTTGTCCGGCTGAAAAATGGGCAAGCTACTTTCGTGGCTCCCTCGCCGGGTTCCGTCGACTGGATGCAGTGCCAAAGTCGACAGGGTGGGTAGGGCCAAAGCACGAACGTATGGTGCCGCGAAGGTCGGCGGATGCAAAACGCGTTCTGCGATGCCGCTATGGCCGCACGTTGGGCGTCTTTGTCCGGTCTTTCGCCGGCCACTGCTCGGAAAGCTCGGGCAATAGTCGCTCCTTGCCGGTCATCCGCTCGACGGTCAGGGCATAGACGGTGATCACGTCCAGTCGCGGGAAGAAGTTCTTTGGACGGATCGAATTCGGCTTGCCATATTTTTCCATCAGCCGTTCGCAGAACCGCTGTTTGGTCGCGGTATCTTCCGCGATGCGAATCCTGCCGAACAGGATAACGCTCCGGTACGCCAAACCCGTATCGCACTCAAAGCGGCCATAGTCGAAGACGTCGTCCGGTTCGTCGAGCTCAAAACAGACCCGCGGCTCGCGCTCAACGTTAGCTCGCAAATGACCGCGCGCACTGGTTCCGTGCAGGAAGACCTGGTTGTCCGCCCAGACATACAACAGGGGCACGCAATAGGGATACCCATCCTCGCTCATGGTCGCGAGTCGCCCGACAAATCCGCGACCAAGCGCGCGCAGCACCTGCTCGTTCGTCATCGCCATGTCGGCGCGTCGCAGACTTGGGTCACTCATTGCCATGCTCCGTGGAGCGACCGCCGCTTTCGCGTCGCCGTCGACACGCATCGGCTTGAAATCGCATCCTGGCTCAGGCATAACGCGTGAATGGTCCTGTCGAAAGGTCCACTTGATGCGGATAGGCCATACCATTCGATGATGCCGGCGACCGACGGTTTGATCAGCATGCGAGGGAGTGGAGTGAAGGAGCGGCGACGGAGCTGGGCGAACCTCTATGCGTGGCAGCTGACCCGCACCGGCGATGCGCCGTTGTTCCGTCAAATCTACCTGCAAATTCGATCGGCCATTCTGTCACAAAGCTTGCGGCCAGGGACTCGGCTGCCGTCGACGCGCGAGCTTGCGTCGCAACTCTCCGTCTCGCGGTCTGCCGTGGTATCGGCCTACGAACAACTGCTGGCCGAAGGATATCTCCGCGGCAAGATCGGATCCGGCAGTTATGTATCGTCGGACCTTCCCGAACCGGTCGAAGGGCGTAGCTCGAAGCGCGGCCCGCGGCCTGCCGGGATGACCAGATCTATTGCAATCGAAGTACCCCTGTTGGGGGACTTCGTCGATGTCACCGTGCACAGCGACGAGCGCCCTTTCAACCTCGGGCGTACCCTTGTGGATGCCCGGACAATGGAATTGTGGCGGAAGGTCAGCACGCGGGTCTTTCGTTCGCTCGGTCACGATCACTTTGGTTATTCGGATCCGCGGGGCCTACCAGAGCTTCGCAAGGCCATTTGCGATTATTTGCGCGCTGCGCGCGCCGTTCGCTGCGATCCCGAGCAGATCGTCGTGACCGCTGGTACCCAGCACGCGATTGACCTTGTCCTTCGAGTCCTGCGCCAGACCGATATACAGGCGTGGGTAGAAGACCCCGGCTATTCATTGACACGGCAGGCTCTTGTCGCCGCCGGGGTGAAAACTCATCCGATTCCGGTCGATGGACAGGGAATTGACGTCAGCGCGGGCATCAGGTCGGCGCCCAAAGCGCGCGCCGTGTTCGTTACGCCCTCCCACCAGTTCCCAACCGGCGTCCTGCTCGCGATCGCGCGGCGCCTCGAGCTTCTGAGTTGGGCCCGCGAGACAAAGGCGTGGATTGTCGAGGACGACTATGCCAGCGAATTTCGTTATGGTGGGCGGGCGCTCGCATCGCTTCAAGGCCTCGACGAGGGCGAGCGCGTGATCTATGTCGGCACCCTGAACAAGGCGCTTTTTCCCGGCCTGCGACTTGGGTACGCCGTTGTGCCACCCATGCTGCTAAAAGCATTCATCCTACACGCTATCTCTTGGACCGGCAGCCTTCGAGCTTGGCCCAGGCAGTGGTAGCGAACTTTATTGAGGAGGGACATTTCGCGGCACATATCCGCAGGATGCGCTTGCAGTACAGAGACCAGCGCGACGTACTTGTCGCCGCTATGCGACACCAGATGGGCAACGCGACCACCGTCGATCCGCCGGACCAGGGAATGCATCTCGTCGCATACCTCCGGCGAGGTCTCTCGGATGTCGCGATCGAACGTGCGGCTCGCGAGCGTGGCGTTATTGTTCGCGCGATGAGTAGATTATACGTCGCTGCACCGCCAAGATCCGCCTTGGTCATCGGGTTCAGCGGATACCCATGTCAGATGATCCCGCCGGCGGTTGCGCGATTAGCCGAAACCCTACGCCAGCGAACGTCGAACCTGGGCGCCAAGTAAAGTGGATAATTCGCAAACTTTCAAACGTCCGATTAGGCCAACATGAGCCGTGCGACTCACTTCGTCGGCACGGCAAGTCTACCTCAGTAAGCGGACCCGCCGGGCCGGCGGTCGGCACTTCCGAGTCGGGTCACGAAGAAAGCAATCGAGGAAGCTGTCAGGTGAGTCCGTTCGCCACACACGCGACGCGGCTTCCGCTTCATGAACGCTGTTTTCGTGATGTCCGCGACGAGTCCGCTCTACCTCCGATTCCGGAAAGATTACGGTAGCGCCTCTGTCTGGAGACTTGACTTTGGAGGCGCAAAGTGTCCGACCTAGCGGCGCTCAAGGCGCATCGACATGAGGCGCTTTGCTAGGCGGCTGTGCCTGAAACGTCATCAGGGAGCGCAGAGATGACAGATCGTGGAGGTTATTGATGATCCACAAACCCACGAGCGCGATTGCGGCCGCGATTAAAATTGTCGGGAGCGTCACAATCACCGCGCCAATGAAGGTCGCGAATGCAGACACTACATTTAGGGCCGCGGTCCATAGCTGAATGGCGGCTACGAACAGGAAATAGACCACAGCCACAACAAGAAAGAGGAACAAAATCTGTTTCCAAAGTGGCCAACTCTCCCACGGTGCCTGCGCCACTTTGATAAACTGCTCGCTCGACCACGTCCAAAGGAGATTAAAAAGTCGGAGGACTTCGGCAATGCCCCGATCAAGAAATTGCCGGATTTGATCAGAAACCTGTTCCATGGCCGAAGCTCCTTGCCCCGCCAGCGAAAGAGGCTCAACGTCCTTCTGCGCTATTGTGTTCCGCCGCGATTGCTCCGTCGCGGCCCTCTGCGGTTATGCCGAACGGCCCTTGTGGTGAGTGCGGACGCGCTCCCGCCGGCGGAAATGCCCAATCGTGCCGTTGTTGTCGCTTCGCTGTGTATGCTCGCGACGTCGCTGCGGTCAGCGCAATCGCGAGTGGATCACAGCACAGCACCATCAGGCTATCAGCCAGCGGATCGCCCTCTCTGGGTCCGCGTCGATCCCGAGGAGCTCGGCCGCGTACCGGATGAGCCCGGCCTCTGTCTCGGTTTTCCGCCCCCGGCCGGCCACTGAAGCACGTTCCGCCTTCATGGTTACCAGAGTAGAACGGCAGCACGTTCTGCATTGTCGATACTTTCGAGGCGGCTTTGCCACGCAAAGAAGCCAGCGATAATAGCGGGCGGAGATAAAAGTGCCGCGATGTACGCGATCACAATCCACATCATGGTTTCTGTTCCTCTCAGTGATTGTGCGGTAGCTGCGTGTGCCGTCGACGAGATCCGCGCGCTCGCCAACCGATTGAACAACCGCGCGCAATCTCCCCTCTCCACCGACACGCCCGAGGCATCCAGGGACATGTGCCTCGGCGCCGAGGTTCTTCGGGCGCTGGCTGCCGGGCTGGCGCCAGAATCGACAGTGGCCGTCCCGGCCAACGGCATCGCACCGGGAGGGCGGCGCTGATGGTTGCGCGCATTCGACCGGACAACGGTGACCTCCTCCTCACGATGCGATCGGGCGGCGAGATCGTGGACCGCCAGATG
>Ga0126384_10000595_pt1 | contig 20283 bp, 18 predicted proteins | sample PanSoiMetPlot_36_FD_92543 | JGI IMG/M metagenome (GOLD analysis project Ga0126384, IMG submission 92543) | Tropical forest soil microbial communities from Panama - MetaG Plot_36 | ecosystem: Environmental > Terrestrial > Soil > Tropical forest > Bulk soil | place: Panama | collected 2016-02-17 | reverse complement strand
CCTTGCCCAAATCCTGCGCGGCTCCATAGCCGAGAAAAGGCGGCGAGGAAAACGCTAGGACAAACGGCGAGCCGCAAACTTCAGGATCCCGGTTTTGCAAAGTACTAATGATCGCGCTCAACGTTCGCTCCGCAACCGGCGCTTCCCAATCAACGTGGACCACAAAAACTCTCAGGTTATGCACCGGCAATTTCGCCGCCGGTGGAACGTGAATCGTCTCCCCGCTTAACTGCACCGTATATTGCGAGGCGCCGATAACCGTCGCCCGAATCCCTTCGCCTGCATCGAACACCGTAAAGCCACGACGCTCGGCTTCGTTTCGAATTTCCCGGCCGAGGTAAGGTCCCAGGTCGCCAAATACACTCGCTTCGCGACCATATACATATTCCGACACTCCGCCTGAAAATAAGATACCGTCTACTTTGGGCATGTCCGGCAAAGGCGCAATGACGAAGAAATCGTTCCACGGCGCCGTTCCATCTGCCAGCGCGTCGAATAATGCGCGCGCCATATGGGTAGCCATTCGCGCGCGCAATTCTTCGTCTATCTTGTCTCCGATTTGCAAATTGTAGCCCAGATCGTCGAGGAATCTCCGGCCGCTTTTTTCCAGCCGAGTTATGATTCCCGTTCCCTCATAAGCAACCAATCGCGCGCCGATGTTGATCGCGGTAGTTCCCCTGATCCTACCGCCTTCGATGACGCTGACTTTGGTCGTCCCACCCCCGAGGTCGATGTTCATGAGCGTGAATCCTTCCTCGTGGCTTTTAACCACCGCTCCCGATCCGTAGGCGGCCATGATCGTTTCCAAAGTCGGCCCCGCTGTGGCACAGACGAACCGGCCGGTCTGGTCCGCGAAAAGCTCCGCGATCTTGGCGGCGTTATCGCGCCGCGCCGCCTCGCCGGTGATGATTACAGCGCCGGTGTCGATTTCCTCGCGCGTCAATCCCGCTTCTTTGAAGGTAGTGTCTACCAAGGCTTTCAGAGGGCCCGCTTCGATGTTCCAATCACCGGTGAACGGAGTCAGCAATATGCGCGAGCGTGCGATAACGTTTCGTTCCAGCACCACGGGCTTGCGCTGGTGCAGCGACGGATAGCCGATGCGCAGCTCGGAAAACATCAAATGCGACGTCGATGAGCCGATATCGATGCCGACGCTGGTGAGATGGGTGTGCGGCCCCGCGCCGTCGCCGTGGTCGTGACCGTGATGCTGATGTGTGATGATTGCCATAACTATTCCTGAATCCGATGTTAAACTTCGTCCATTCTAATGTAGAGATCTTCAATACCAATCTTCCGCGCCAATAATCCCTGTTCTCCGGCATAACGGATTTGCGCTTCGAGGGTTTTCTCATTGCCCATAATTCCGAAACGCCAGGGATTGGAGCCCATCACCGCTCTTTGCTCTTCCCAGGCCTGTCGCACCCAGGCGAAATTAGAAAAGGTGGCGTCCTCGTCGTCCTCCAGCGCAAGATTTCTCGCTTCGCACCAGGCGCGGAAAAGTGCCGGAGCCACGCCGGGATTCTTGTCAAAGTACGAGCGCCGGATGACGACTGCGTGACTGGTGGGGAAAATTTGCGTGCGCCGGTAAGACTCCTGTTCGACCTTCTTTGAGTCGGGAAAGAGCCTGCGAATCCCACTTTCTTCGGGAAAATCTGGAACGATTATCGCGTCAAGTTCACCGGAGAGGAGCCGGGCAGGAAGTTTCGCATTGCCGGAAAGAAGCTCAATCTGCGTGCCGCTGGGAGGATCAAGTGGAACTTCGCTGCGCATCGCTTTCCACTGAATGTCTTCATTTTGCACGCCGTATTCGTCATGGAGAATCCCCCGAACCCACAACCCACAGGTATTCAACCACGATGGAATCCCGACTTTCTTACCCTTCAGCTCCCTCGGATCGGTCAGCGGTGAATTCTCCGGCACAAAGATATAGGCGTGCCGGAATTTGCGATTGGGAAAGACCGGAATCGCTTCAAGCGGCTCGCCACGGCTTTTCAATAGGAGATACAGCGCCAAAGAGAATTCCGCCGCGTCGAATTTGCCGCCAAGGAATTGTCCATGACGCTCGCCATCGTTCTTGAAATAAGTCGCTGTGAGATCAAATCCTTCCACCCCGACCCGCCCGTCCCATAGGGGCTGCGCCCGGAGATGATAGCCCACCGCCAGAGCCAGCGGCGTTGCCTTATTTCCGCTCATGGTCGCCTCCTTTATGTTCGCATTGTTATTTCAAATTCCGCACCAATGAGAAGTCAAACATGTCGCTTGCTGAAAGGGGCTTAGGAATTTCACTCCGCGCATAGGCGTTGTCGAGATATTTCTGGATCTGATCGTCCCGCATCATCATCGATTCCAGGATTACCCCGTTGATATCTTCACAGGATTCGGTCGCGTTGGCAGCACTGACTTGGAAATTTTTTTCAATGTAAGCCACGATGGCCGGCTTATCGCGCCGGATCGCCACGATCACATCGCGCATGGAGCGCAGGACATTGCGCGTTTGCTCGGCCTGTTTGTCGAGTTTCTGGCGGCTGGCCACTAGGCCGAGCCATGGAGACTCGATGAGCGATCGGCTGCGCGCGAGGATTTTGAAACCCCTTTCCGCCATCATGCCCGTGAATGGCGGGCTGAGCACGGCGGCATTCACTGACCCTTGCTGCACGGCAGTCAAACTAACCGTCGTGTTTCCGGTCTGAATAAAGGTGACTTTTTTGGGGTCGGCGCCACCGCTCTCGATCATTAACGAACCAAAGCGGTGACTGTCCGAACCGATGCGCGATACCGCCACGCGCTTCCCCTCGAGCTCTTTCACGTTGGCGATGTTCGTCGGACTAACCAGGGAAAAAAGCGGCGCCCGGTAAAGGATCGCCAACGCCTTAAGCGGCATGCCGTTAGCGATACCAAACGTCGCCGGACCCACCGCGGGTGTGAAATCGATTTCCCCTGAAATCAAACCGGCTAGTTGAAGATCGCTGCGCATTTGAATCAACTCGGCATCGAGCCCGTGCCGGTCGAAGATTTTTGTATCCTTGGCATAGTAAAACGGCAAGAAAACTACATTACGGACGGAAAGCGCGATGCGTATGCGCTCCAGAGCCCAGCCCGAAGAGGCAACGAACAAGCTGGCCGCGAGCACCACCACAAAAGCGGCGACGTTATGAATTCCACGGCCTCGCCCTCTTAGGAAACTGGGCACTTTGACCATCCTCACAGTCGAGAGGTCCCCCTTTTCTAAAGAGAGAATTTATGGAAACCAAGATCACGTTGATATGCCGTGCCGTTACTCAGTGATTTACGATCGCTCCGCTTCTTCCATCGCGGCACGCAACATCACGCCGTGCAAATCCACCGACGTCATGGCGCAATACTCCAGTCCGTAGGTTGGCCGCTCGTCGGCCATGCCGCTCTCAAGCAAGCGCTGCAACGCCATGCGATTGAAACTTGCGTGGCCCATGACACCCTCTTCGTGTTCTCCAAGATCTGCCTCGACGTGGGTCGCAAAGTAAGTCGCTTTTTCCCGGTCAAAGCCATAATGCGTTGTCAGTGCTTTGTAGCAGACCGCCGACCAGTGGCCAATTTGTTCCTCCGTCGTAACCGCGGCATACCACTCTGCCGCGGTTCCCTCGTAGACGATGCTGCGCATGAAATCGATTTTGGCACGGAACTCAGACAACATCGGCGTTGAAAAAACCTCTTCTTCGGTGAGGCCGAAGGCCTTGGCCGTTCGCAGCATTACTAGAAAATGACCCGGCGGTTCCGGATGTATAAACTCATCGGCGATTTTTTCTCCAATGGGCGCCATCAAATCGCGATGGACCTTAAAAAAAGTGAGATTCTTGTGGTAAGTGCAGGCCGTGAGCGTGTTGATCTCGATGGTGTAGGCGCCCCAGTTGCGAAAAAACGTCTGGAGTACCTTTAACGGGAGCCTGCCCGTTGCGAGCTGGCGCATGAATGGCGTCTGGTTAACTTTGACCTCCCATCTGTCGCGCACCTTGTCGTACAGTTCATCGACAATCGTTTTCGCCTCCGTGGCCGAGCTTTTCTTTCCCAATTCTATCTTCATTGCATTGCGTCCCCCGTTGCCGAATGATACTTCTGCGTTTGAACCTACCCCAATCCACCGTAACACTATGGAGATTTAGCCGAGCCAGGGACACCCGTCAACGGCAGCGTCATCCTGCTGCCGAAAAACCTGTAGGGGCACGGCATGCCGTGCCCCTACATCCGATCGATACGCAGGGCTGAGGTTATTAACGGCAACGAACTTCCGTAGGATGGGTGGAGCGAAGGGATACCCATCAATTCCTATACGAAAAGAACCTTTCTGGCGAGAAAGCTTTGGATGTTTTATCGCCGTTGCCTGCAATCAGATCTGCAGCCAGAGCGCCAACCGCCGAGCTGGTAGTGACACCGTGGCCACCCAATCCCGCTACCCAAAAGAAGCCGGCGATTTTCGGATCCTGACCGATAACGAAACGGCCGTCACTACTAAGAGTCCGGAATCCTGCCCAACTCTTGTTTATGCTCACTTTAGAAAGAGCCGGCATATAGCGCTCGATCTTTTCCGCGAGCAGCTCACCCACCGCCGCATCCACGGGCGGATCGCCCGGCGGTAATTCAACTTGATCGCAGGCGCAAAGCAGCAACCCCTCGCCTTCAGGTCGGAAGTAAATGTCATGGCTCACATCCCAGACAAAGGGCCAGCTCGGGTCAACCCAGTCCAACGGCGGCGATACAAAGAGATGCCGTCGACAAGGACGCAGTGGCAGCTCGGCTGCGCCGGCCATCCTGGCGATACTATTGGCCCAAGCGCCGGCAGCATTGATCACCATCCTGGGTTTGATGGTTTCTCCTTCGAGCACGACGTAAAGGCTATCACTCCCCCGTGCTTCAATTGCTTTCACTTTAGCGCCGTATCGAATGCGCGTCCCCTTCGCTGTCGATGCTTTCAGATAGCCGGAGAGAAGCGCGTGTATGTCGATGATTCCGTCGCTCGCACACCACACGGCACCGTCGAACTCCGCATCTTTGAGCACAGGAACGTGGTTTTTCGCTTGCGCCGGACTCCACAAGGCGACATCGATTCCCGATGCGCGTCCATCCTCGGCATCGCGCTTGAGCTTCTCCCACCCTTCTCCCATTCCCAGAAGTAAGGAACCGTTCCGTTTGAACTGAACCGGGACCGGCCAGTCTGGCGGGAAACGGTGCAAGAACGCGGCGCCATCGCGCGCCAATTGAGCGAGAGCCGGATCAGAAACGCATTGGCGAATCATCGCTGCGTTGCGCCCCGAAGAGTGAAATCCAGGAATTGCCTCCTGCTCCAAAAGTAAGACGTCGGTAATCCCCCGGCGCGTCAGGTGGTAAGCCGTGGCTGCACCCGCAAAACCAGCTCCAATAATAAGATATTCGCAAGAAGTCATACCTTAACGCGAATTTTGCGACTCCATTTTAGACTCATAACTCATTCTGAAACGTTCGGCCACACCTGCCCCTGGGCGGCCACCCTGGGCTACTCATTATTCATGGCGAGGAGTGAGTCTCAGAGAAAGCGACCACCGAAGCGAGCGACACTTGTTCAAACGTTCAAATGTTCCAAGCCTGTCCTGAACGGAGTGAAGGATCTTGCTTCCCCGGACAGATCCTTCGAAGCTCAGGATGCGCCAGGGGCGCACCTTGAACTTTCGAACCTTGAACCCTCTCCCATGGAAACCATCAAGGCTTTGACTCGTCGTCAAACTGCGCTATAGTCGGGGCATAATGAGAATTCACCGCTACACCCAATGGGATGGCACACAGCAGATTCTCTTTCCCACCACCGATGATCTGCTCAAACACCTCGCTGATAACCTCCTGGAGGAAGAAGGAGTAAGAAGAGCCCTCCGCGATCTCATGCGCCGCGGGTTGACGTCGGAAGACGGACAGCGTTCGGTCAAAGGGATGCGAGATTTTCTTCGCGAGGCGGAGGAAAGGCGCAAAGAGCTGCTCAACAAGTATTCCCCAGATTCTTTCAAACTGACCCCTCAAGAACAAAAAGCGCTCAGCGACAAACTCAGCAGCCTCGCGGAAAAGCTCGAGGCCTACCACGACAAGATGCGCAACTTCATGGAACGGCTCTCGGGCAAGTACGCCGACAACATGGACGAGATGCAGAGGCGGATGCAAGAGGCCTATCAGCGCTATCAAGAGTTGCGCAACCGGCTACAGCACCAGATCTCCGAGCGCGGCATGCAGCGATCACAAAACATGGCCGGCCAGAATTATCAGGGGCTGATGGACATGCTGGACCGGATGAACAAACTCTTGGAAGACGAGAACTTTCTCAAGAATCTTCCCAACATGTTGGATGCCGCCGTCGATGATCTCGATAATCTACTGGAAAATCTCGACTCGCTCACTCAGGAACAGCTCCAGCAGCTCAGCGACATGATGAACCAGATGCAGCAACTGGAACAGCTCATGAATCAGTACCCATTCCAGGGCTCGCAGCGCATGGGAATGGGAGAGGCCGGCCAGATCCTTGGGCAATTGCGCGGTCTCGAGCGTTTCCTCCGCTGGGGCCAGCGCGGCATGGGCGACCCCGCTGATCTCGACCTCGAGGAAATACGCAACATCCTGGGCGAAGAGGCCTATGAGCAGCTGAAATATTTGAAAGGCGTCGAGCAGATGCTCGAAGAAGAAGGCTACATTGTCCGCACCAGCCACGGTTTGAAGCTCACTCCCAAGGGGATGAGAAAAATCGGCGACAAAGCGCTGCGCGAGATATTTCAAATGCTCAACAAGAGCCGTTGGGGCAACCACACGACCTCGTCCCGCGGGTCCCAAGGGGAACGCTTGGAAGAAACCAAGAAATACGAGTTCGGCGACCCGATGAGTGTTAACATCGGGGAAACGTTGTTGAATGCTTTGGAGAAAAAAAAGAAAGACGCGCCGCTGCGCATCGCACCGGAGGACTTCGTCGTTCATCGGGTGGAATTTTCCACCGCCAGCGAAACCGCGTTGCTCATCGATGTGAGCTATTCGATGCTGATGAACGATGCGCTGCACGCGGGCAAGAAAGTGGCGCTGGCGCTGCACCGGCTAATCGAAACCAAATATCCCCAGGATACGCTCCACTTGGTAGCGTTTCGATCCAATGCCAAGCTCATCAAGGCGGAAGATTTGCCCTCCATCGTCTCGCTCACCTATTTCATGGAACACGGCACCGACATCAAAGAGGCGCTGCGCTTTGCGAGACAACTCCTCGGCTCCCACAGAACGACGAACCGTCAAATCATTCTTATTACCGACGGCGAGCCCACGGCGGCAACGTTGGACCGCGGCGGCCGCTTGCATAGTGGCTGGGGATCCGCATTGTTGCACAGCCGCATCGTTCACGAAACCTTGAAAGAAGTGAAACGTTGTACCCAGAGCGGTATCAAGATCAACACTTTCATGTTGGGCGCCGACTTCTATCGGCAGGGTTTTATCGACCAGCTTTCCCGACTCAACACCGGCCGAGTCTTCTACACCTCGCCGGACCAGATGGGAAACTACATTGTGGTGGACTACATCGCCAACAAACGCAAGCGGATCGGCAGAGCGTAACTATCCTACCCTATTTTGGATCGTCAGAAGAGAATTCGAAATGCGCGAGGCGCAATTCTTTCGCTAATCTAAAGTAAAACCTAGTTCAACCTTTCGGTAATCAGCGCCAGCACACCTGTGTAGGCAAATAGGTGATTCGCCGGCCCCAGCGGCGCAAGCTCATAGCCACCGAACATGCCGATGAGCGGAAATTCGCCCAACGCCTGACTGATATAGGCCGAATCGATGCCGGGAATCCCGTAAAGCGAGCTTCCCCGCGCACAACAATTGAAGTAAACGCCAAACGCAGGTTTCTTTCCACCCAGCTTTTCGGCTTGCCGCCGGAGCATTTGGTTTAGGTCCTCCCGCGCTCTCTCTCCGTCGCGAAGCGTAAAAATCATGGCCTCACCGTCAGTCACCTCTTCAGCGACTCCTAAAACGCCCTTCTGCGGATCCAGACCGATGATATTGCGCACAACGTATTTTCCGGGCGCCACGCTGTTTTGAGCGCGGTCGGCTGGGAGCCCCACGAACAGGACCATCAGCGCGCGTCTTAAGTCCTCTGCCAGTCCTCCTTTGAGGAGCCGCGCAAAGACTTCAAGCGCAGGACGGTGGTTAATTTCGACAATCAGATTTTTCTCCGCCTTGGTAATGACCATCGGCTCCGTGATGGGCTGGCAACCCTGGGTAATGTCGATGGCCGCATCGAAAGAACCGGATAGATGCATACCCGCGACGGAATTTGTTGTAACTTCATCGCCGCAAAGCTGGTAGGTCGCGCGAGCCATCCCGCTTTCGGAAGAACCAGCGCCCACCACGGGGACAAACCCTGCTCCTTCGTGAAGACTCTGCAATAGTGGCTGCGGCTGGCCGTTGTAAGTATCCGGTAACAGAATCAAGAGTGAACTTCCCTCCCCTCGGCGTCGGCCCGCGTTCGCGATCTCGTGACCAATTTCCTGATCTCGTTCGCGTAAGGGTTTGAACAAAAACGCATTACTCTGGATTTGATCAGAAGAGAACACCAGGACCGCAAGTCCTTGGCTTCCTTCGACTTCTCCTTTTTGCGTGAGAATTCCAGCACCGCTGGAGCCAAGAACCCTGTCCGTTCCAGTCGTTCGGCGCAGGCCATCTATGAGCGGCTCCCGGTTTGCAGCGTGATCAACGGTGAAAAAAACCAATACAGCATCCGCCTTATTCACTCCCGCCTGTGCCATGGCAGCGCCAGCCGCCTCCTCAACCGCCTTTTGCGTCGTACCGTGGGAAGATTGTCCCGCGCCCGCATAAATCATGATAAAACCACTATAGGAAGGTTATAGAGCGAGGGTCAAGAGCAAAGCCTCAGTCGGCTTCTGCAGGTTTGATCTCCGTTGGAAAGCTCAATCGGAAGGCTGTACCTTTCCCAACTTCGCTGCTGACATCGATCTCACCGGACATCGCGGTGACCAGCCGCTTCACGATATTGAGACCTAACCCAGCGCTGACGGGTCCTGTTTCGAGAGTCGGGTCGGCTTGATAGAAGAGTTCGAAAACTCTTGGCAACGCTTCTTTTTTGATTCCGATGCCCGTGTCGGTCACGGTAAATTCCACCCGGCAATCACGTTTTCTGTGGACGAATCCTACCTTTACGCTCCCGTGGGAAGTGAATTTTAGCGCGTTCTCGAGCAGATTCCGGAATATTTCTTTGAGCTTTATTCGATCGGTTTCGATTATGAAGTTAGCGGGCGGCAAATCGATGTCCAAGCGGATTTTCTTTTCACGGAATGCCGCGGAAAATTCGGTTTTCAACTCCTTCAATAACGCGCTGACATTGACTTCCGAAACGTTGAGCGGCGTTCGGCCGCGTTCCAGGGAAGCGATATTCAACGTGCTTTCAATCAGTTGAAGCAGTTCGTCGGCACCGCTTTCAATCGCCATGACTCGCCCGCGCTGATCTTCGTTCAATGGCCCACACGTGCCCGAAGATAACAAACCGGCAGCGCCCATGATCACCTGTAGCGGAGTCTTGATCTCGTGGGCCATCACACCGACGAGAACTTCTTTAACTTCCAGGGTTTTTTCTAAAGTATCCTTGGTGGCTTTCAGTCGTTCATAGAGCTGAGAATTGTGAATAGCCACCGCCGCCTGTCCCGCAAGTGTTGCCAGTAATTCTACTTCTCCATCAGCGAATTCGCGTCGTTCCCGCGTATAAAAGCCGATAACTCCAAGACACTCCCCTTGGACCATCAGCGGTACTCCGACATAAGAAACCAAACCGTTGTGAATCAAGAAGTCACGCGAGCTCGTGGTGGAATGGGCGGCGGCATCACGGATAACCAGAGGTTTGCGCGCCATCATAACGGTCCTCGCTCGCACGACCCTCCTTTCGCTAGGCGAAATCTTCTTCCAATCATTTTCGTCCAAGTTCCGGCAAGCGAGGGGTTTTAGTTCGCCGCTCTCGGGGTCCGCGAGGCGAACCGTGACGGCGAAGTTGGGAAGCAAGCGTGAGACTCTTTCGAGAAACAGATCCAAAATGGAATGGAGATCAAGCGTCGAGGTAATCGCCAAGTTCACTTCGTGAAGAACCGCCTGTCGCTCCCTCTGATATTGGAGTTCCACATCAATTCGTTTGCGTTCGATGGCGTGATGAATCGCTCGGAGCACCATGCGGCTGTCGCCATCGCCCTTTACCAAATAATCCTGCGCGCCCCGACGCATCGCCTCAACCGCCAATGCTTCGTCCTTCAGGCCGGTGATGATGACGACTGGCAAAGTCGACGCCGCATCCTGGAGCCGCAGAAGCGTTTCTATTCCGTCAGAGTCCGGAAGCGACAGGTCAAGTAACACGAGGTCAAAAGGTGCTTCCCGCAAACACTGCAAGGCATCGGCGAGGCGAAAGACATGAACCAGTTCGAAGTGACTATTCTGGCCGGCGGCTTCACCAATGACCGCCCGCAGCAGTCCCGCATCGCCGCCGCTGTCCTCAACTAAAAGCAATTTAGTCGGCGTTTGAGTCACGGCAAAAGGCCCTTGTTTAAACCAGCGATCGTCGTGAGCTGACTTCGCTTGTTTTTCATTTTCGGGATAAGTAAAACGTCGCACCCTGATGGTTTGGATTCAATCCAATTATGGCTGCCGTGCCGTTTTCCCGATTTTCCCGCGGACGGGCAAGCCAATCCCGTGCCCGGGCTATTGATCACGCACGTGCAAACCTTGCAAACAACAAAGCGTCAACGGCTGAACTAGCCCCGGATTGTACGGCAAATCGATGTAATAGAGAAGATGGTCGGGTCCACCAAAAATCCGTGAGGATAAATTGGCCTGATACTTCGTCGGCCATGCCCGGAGACCAGGTCACTTGGTGCAGGCGCCAGCTTTCGGATTGAAGAAGAGAGCAAAATCCGATAGCTATGTACAAACTATCCCCTTAGGAGATTAAGCGACCGAAATGAAAATTATCCAAATTCCCTTATTACGCGATAATTACGGCTATCTGGTCGTCTGCCCAAAGACTAACGCGGCAGCGATTATCGATCCCTCGGAGGCCGAACCAGTGCGGCAGCGGGTTGAGCAAGAAAAGGTTGCGCTGGTAGCCATAGCGAACACCCATCATCACCGGGATCATACAGGTGGCAACGAGGGCTTATTGGCGCATCAAAAACTCAAAGTGTACGGTCACCAAAGCGACAAAAGCAGGATCCCGGGGCTGACGGACGGCATCGATGAAGGAGACGAAATTCAGGTTGGCGAGCTTCGAGGGAAGGTTCTCTTTATTCCCGGCCATACGACAGGTCACGTAGCCTATCTCTTCGCTAATAATCTTTTTTGCGGCGATACGCTTTTTACCGCTGGCTGCGGCCGGCTCTTTGAAGGCACCCCCGAGCAAATGCAAGCCTCGCTCAAAAAATTGATGACGTTACCGAATGACACGAAAGTCTACTGTGGGCATGAATATACAGAAAACAACCTGCGCTTCGCCATGACCCTAGAACCGAAAAATCACAAACTCGCTTCCCGGTTCGACAGGGTGCAGTCGTTAAGAGCCCGGGGCGTTTCGACGGTTCCGTCTACAATGGAAGAAGAAAAGCAAACTAACCCATTCCTGCGCTGGGATAGCAAGGAGATTCAAACGAATTTGAAAGCGGGAGCGGCGGATCTCCGCCCCGATCCAGTTTCGATCTTCGCCAGAGTACGAAAGCTCAAAGACGCTTTTTAGAACCCGCTGTTTTGCCCAAGTGTCATACTGAGGTCCGCCGAAGGCTTGTCCTGAACGAAGTGGAGAAACTGAGATTCTTCGCCTGCTGCTCACAATGACACCTAAAAATGTTCCGATTGCTGGTTGATTTTGCTTTTTCTTCCTTTGCTCCCTTTACGATTAATTTTCTGGTTCCGAATCGTCTTCGGCTGCGGCTTTGAGCCCTAGATTTCTCTCTGCGGCGCAACGCGTTACTATTCTCTTCCCTTGCGGTGCACCTTCTCCACGGAAAATTCTCTACCCACACCGTGGCAAACAACGCAGCTTTCCCTGCCCACCGCCGCGATTTGAGCTTCCATGTGAGCCTTTGCCGGTTCCTTGGTGTGACAACCGACACAGGCGCTCATGATGGGCGGCAAGTATTTAACGCTGCCATCCGCCTGAGGCAACGCGGTCGGCAACAATCCCGCGGGAAGTGGCAACTCGTTGGCGCCCTTCTCGTGGCACTTGGTGCAATTGCGCCGGTCCCCGGGAAATCTAACCTCACCTAAATTCACCGGTACCGGACTCGCGGCCGGGCCGCCGTATACGATAAAGGGCTCGCCTAGATTTATTCCTGTGTGGATGCGATGGATGAGGCGCTTGTAGTGGACATTCTCCGCTGGCATGGGTCCTTTGGCGGTCTTTCTCTTGTCCGCATCGGTGTGATTGGCGTTGTGACACATCACACAGAATTCCGTATTATTTCTTTGTTCTCCATGGGGCTGCAGTTTCCAATGGCATGCGTTACAGTTCTCGGTCTTAACGGCCTTCCTTCGGGGAATAGCCTCGCGATCAGTAATCGGAAAATATTTGACGACATTCAGTCCGGCGTTCCGCTGGCTCTTTTCAACAACAGTTCCATTGGGTCGTTTGATTTCGAACAACCTGTAGCCTTGGATAGCGACAGCCCCCGACCCGGTCGCTTCAGCGGGAATCGTATAGTCGAACTTGTAAGTGTGGACACCGTTTCCCTGGGGCTGCGCCTTTCGAACATCCTCGATGATCTCGGTTTGATAATCCGAAGTTGGCCAGGCAAGCACGAGAGAAAGGTTGTTCATCTGCGCCGCGTTGATGGGTTCACCTTTTTTGTCTTTTATGCTGAAGGTAACCACGGGATTGCTTCCGGGTTTACCGCCTTCGACCTTCAGAATATCGAAAACAGTCCCTGGTAATTGAACGGAATTACCGGGAAAAGTGTGGGCACCGACAATGGATGGCCCGAACTCGGGTCCCTCCGGCTGGTGACAATTGATGCAAGTGCCGTCGGCCGCCGGCCCTGGCCCATGGTTTTTCCCGGTCTTGAGATCCACGTTGTCATGACAGGACGTGCAACCCACGGCCGACGGCAGTGTTTTCCAAGTCGTCATTTTCGGGTTCCCATGACAGGCGCCGCAGTTCCGATACTCTTTGGGAATCGTTTCCGTCACCACCATCTGCGGCGACACCACCCTGGAATAGTCCGCCACCGTTTGTTGCGCGCCGACAACATAGTAAGGCCGTCCTTCTTTTACGCTGGGAAGATATTTGCCGCGATGCAGTTTATGGACAAAATAGTTAAAGTCGAGGCTCTCGCCGGTCTCAGGATCGACGAGTTGAGAAGTATGACAGAGCGCGCAATAACCCACTTCTCTGGCGCTGCCCCCGTGTGCTTTCAGCGGATCGTGACAATTGTTACATAATGCGGTTTCCGACAGCTCACGCCTGACCTGCACTTTGCCGCCGGCTGGGACAAATTCGAAAAGTGGATTTGCCGCGAATCTTCGATTCTCGCGGGTCAGTTCGCCACCGACGACGTGCGTCGCTCTTGGAGCAAAATTCGGCGGCAGCACGGTCTTGAAAGTGTAGGTAAAAACGCCCGGACGTAATCGCGCCAGAACACCGCCCTGATCAACGTCAGGCTGCAAGGTTTCGGCGAGCGCGGGTTTCTTTGTCTCGCCTTTGTAGGTATAGTCTTTGCCGGCAACTCTAGTGAGAAGATAATTGACGTAGTCGCGCTCGCCGTTTTTGCCGGTCTTCAGCGCGGCAAGGGTGAATTTGACGCTGTTCGGATCGAGATCTTGGAGCTCAAGCGGTTTCCCTCTCGAATCGGAAATCTTGAAGGTCACCACCGGCCGCCGGCTAGCCGGCACGCTCACGCCGGTAATTTCCGCTTTGAGTCCGCCATTGGGACTACTCTGACCGCCAACGCCCGATGGCATGGCAACTGCAGTACCAAAAAACCAGATCAGCAAGAGCAAGAGCCGCATCGATGACCTCCGTCCGGACTTGGCCGCAATCTTAACCCCAAATGGCGCGATTTTTAGTCTGACAACACAAAGTTGTCAAATGAAATTCGTCGGGCTCCGAAATAGTAGGTTCTGAATTTCGCAGCCCTAATCCTTGATCGGGTATGAAATCAAGGCTATGGTAGCGAACTGTTAGAGGCGTCTGACTCATTGCTACCTTTGCAAACTCGATGATCGACCATTGAGCGCCGGCAGACGATGAATCTCAAAGAGCGCACCTATCTTTGGTACATCTCGCTCCTGCGAATCTACATTGGCTATTACATGCTCCAGCAAGGAATCGGAAAGTTCCGCCGCGACTTTCCCCATGGCGACTGGATCGGTCGCCAGATCGGCGACCTGGCGACTATCGACCTCTATCCATGGTACAAGCGGTTTCTGACCGATTACGTCATCCCACATCATGAGCTTTTTGGTTATCTCGTGATGCTCGGCGAGATCGCGGTAGGAATTTGTCTGCTGCTAGGTTTACTGACGCGCTTTAGCGCTTCTGTCGGTCTCTTCATGATGGTCAATTACCTGCTCGGACCGGGTATGGCCCGTGGCGGAGCAAGCTTAGCCCAGCAGCAAACATTTATCGTGGCCCTGGTGATCTTCATTCTCTCTAATGCTGGGCGGACATTAGGATTGGACAGTCTGCTTTTCAAGCGCAGAAGCAAGGGGGCGTGATGAAGCTGATAGGGTGGGCGACTGCGGAAGGCACGGAACGCTACCGCGAACGCTTCGCCGGCGAAGTTCCACCGGCGCATTTCCAGCACATCCTCGGCCTTTGGCTTTCGTCCATCGGCATCGGCACCTATCTCGGCAATCATGACGCGGAAACGGACGAGCTTTACCGCGCCGCAACAGTTCGCGCCATCGAGTTAGGCTGCAACGTGATAGACAGCGCCATCAATTATCGCTTCCAACGCAGCGAACGGTCTCTTGGCGCGGCCTTCAAAGAGATCGCAGCCAAAGGATTCTCTCGCGAGGAAATCGTCGTTGCTACCAAGGGCGGGTTCATCCCGTTCGATAGCGTTCCGCCGACAGATATTCGCGCTTACTTCGAAGAGACTTTTGTCAAGCGAGGAATTGCCAATTTCTCTGATGTCATCTCCGGCTGCCACTGCATGACGCCGCGCTATCTCTTGCATCAGCTCGATTGCAGCCTCCAGAACTTAGGTCTCGAATGCGTCGACGTCTACTACGTTCACAACCCCGAAACCCAGCTTGGCAAAATATCCCGCGACGAATTTAATGATCGGCTTCTAAAAGCGTTCGAAGCGCTGGAGAGCGCCGTCTCGGCCGGAAAGATCCGGATGTACGGCACCGCTACTTGGAACGGTTACCGCAACGATCCTCAGGCCAAGGACTATCTTTCCCTAGCGGATATCGTGGAACTCGCGTCCAAGGCGGGAGGTAAAAATCACCATTTCAAAGTGATTCAACTACCGCTCAATCTCGGCATGACCGAGGCTTTATCGCTGACGAACCAAGAGGTGAACGGCAAAAAGTCAACGATCCTCGAAGCCGCCCAGGCTCTCGGCATTGCGGTCATGTGTAGCGCGTCCATTCTGCAAGGACAGCTCACGCGCAATCTCCCGTCGATGATCAGAGGTACCTTTCAAGGGTTGGAAACCGACGGCCAACGGGCGCTGCAGTTCGTTCGCTCGACGCCAGGCGTCACCACAGCGTTGGTGGGGATGAAGCAGATCCAACATGTGGAAGAGAATCTTACGACAGCTCGGATCGCGCCCGCGCCGTGGGAGCAATACTCACAATTGTTCGAAGGATCGGAATCGAAATAACGCTGCGTCCATGCCATCTGGCCTTCGAGAAATTGTGTCCCAAGTTCCCCAGCGTGTGTGTCATCGCGAAGAGATATCACGTATCTGACAGTTTGTCCCTTTAGTTTCCCGTAAGATAGTCCAGAGCGCCGAACAGATCTTTTAGTTTTTGCAGTACTGGGTTCGGCAAAGGCGGCTTCAGAATCGATTCGACATTCGCTTTCAAGTGATCAAGATTACCGGTCCCTGTGAGAACCACATCGACACCTTGCTCATGCCGACAGAACCGATAGGCCGCTTCCGGCAGCGTGGCGGCGCTTTCCCGTAACACAAAATCAAGCGGCTCGGCGGCATTAACGACGCCGTCGCGAAAAACTCCTTTTTGCATCAATTCGCCGCACAGTTCCTGCAATCGCGCCGGCTGGCTTAGCGCCCTGCGAACCGCAAACATGTCCAATACGCCCACGCCTTTGTCCTTGGTTAGTGGGAAAACCGTTCGCCGCGCCGAAGGATTTAAAAGGTTGAATCCGACCATCACCACATCCCACAAATCTTCCTCCAGACTCTTTCGCAGCATCTCATGGGACGGGTCCTGCACGAATCCTTCAGTGACACCGATGAAGCGGATTTTCCCTTGCTCGCGGAGCCTTATCATCGCAGGCATGAGGCGCTTTTTGGCAAACTCGTAATCCTTCGGCTCGACGCCGTGCAAATGATAAACATCGATGTAGCCAGTGCGTAGCGCTTTAAGGCTCTGCTCCAATCCTTTCCGCACCTCTGTTTCAGGATTGGGATGATCGGCGGAAGGCAACGTTTTTTTGGTAGAGATGACCAACCGTTCGCGCGCCAGTCCCGCGATAGCTTTGCCGACAACAGACTCCGTGCCGTAGTTCTGCGCGGTATCGAGAAAGTTAATCCCTAAATCGATGGCTTGGCGAATAATCGCAAGAGCATTCTTTTCGCCCTCCGTCTCGTTGCGCATTCCGAGTCGGCTCGGCCCGCCACAGCCTAAACCGACCACGCTTACTTTCAATCCGGTGCGGCCTAGTGTTGTATATTCCATACTCAATCAGAATTCAGCTCCAGCGGTTCAAAACGTTCAAGCAGTTCAAAACGTTTTGCAGAGTGTTCTCTGACGACTGAGCCGGCTTGAACCACTGGAACCACTTGAACCGCTTGAACCGCGACGTTCAGTCGCGCTTACTCGCGCATTACTCGAATGCCCATTACTTCCCCGGTCGCGCAGACCTCTCCGCCGGCGCTAAGGGTGCAACTGACCCAGGCCTTTCGTCCCTCTATATTCGTGATACGCGCGCGCAATTCCAAAGGCTCGCCGATGGGCGTCGGCTTTAGATACGAAACCTGCAAGTCGGCGGTGACGTAGCCAATGCGAGGCGCGCTACCGATAGCCCGCTGTTGGCTTCGATAGGCCTGGGCAATGGCCAAATTCAGGCTGTGGCAATCGATCAATGAAGCGATGATTCCGCCGTTAACAATATTTTTGGATCCGCCGCAGTGATGTGGCTGGGCCTTCCAAGTGGCTACTGCTTCGTCCCCGTCCCAGACGCTTTTGATCTGCAAGCCCTTTTTGTTGTCTGCCCCGCATCCGTAACAGTAGCTGACGGAGCCCTGGTCCTGGAACGCCCGCTCGCCCATACGCGGCCGATTTTTATTTCGCTTTGTCCAGCTTCAGCGCTGCGGAGTTGATGCAGTAGCGGAGATTCGTGGGAGCCGGCCCGTCGTCGAATACATGGCCCAAATGAGCGTCGCACTTGTTGCACAGGACTTCGGTGCGCCGCATGAACAAGCTGTTATCTTCCTCGGTGTCCACGTTCTCCTTGTTTATGGGCGCCCAAAAACTCGGCCAACCGGTGCCTGAATCAAATTTGGTCTCGGAACTGAACAGTTCGTTGCCACACGCAGCGCAGCGGTACACACCTTTTTCATGACAGTCCCAATATTGCCCTGTGAAAGCCCGTTCTGTGCCTTTCCCGCGGCAGATCTGATATTGCTCGGCGGTCAATTCCTTTTTCCACTCCTCGTCCGATTTCTTTATTTTTTCCATTTCATTTCCTTTCCGAAACTATCCCGCTCCCTGCTATTTCTGCCTTACCGCTGCATGTTGACGAATTGCAGCGGGATCGGCAGCTTGGCGCTGTGGACCATTTGAATGACCTCTTGCAAATCATCGATCTTCTTTCCGGTCACACGTACTTGCTGCTCCTGGATGGCTGCCTGGACTTTCATTTTCCGGTCCTTGATCATTTTGACGATGTTGCGAGCCGTATCGGGATCCACCCCTTCCTTGATCACAATTTCCCGCTGAATCATGCCCCGAGCTGCCATCTGGTTCGCCTTCGGCTCCAACCCTTTGGTGTCGACTTTGCGCTTCACCAGGTTTTCAATCAACGAGTCCTGCACCGCCCGCATTTTCATATCGTCCTCGGTGGTGATGCGAATCTTTTTTTCCTTTTTGTCTAAAGCGATTTCGGTTTTCGATTGGCGAAAATCGTAACGCGAAAGAATTCCCTTTTTGGTGATGTTGACCGCGTTGTCGACTTCCTGCAAGTCGACGCGGCTTACAATGTCAAAAGACGGCATGTCACTCATTCCCTGGTCGATAATCGTTATGAAATCTTAATTTTGGTTCTTGCTTGTTCGCTTGCCAATCCGTGTTTTTTCGGAGCGCCCTTTATCTCTACCCTGCGCTTTGATTCCAGCTCCGCTCAAGACAAAGTCCAAAATATCGCTCCGGGTAATGATGCCCACCAGGGCCTTGTTCTTGATCACAGGAAGAGAACCGATCCGATGGTGTCTCAGCAAACTCACAGCGATGGCGAGGGGAGTTTCGGGGCGGACGGTCAAAACGTTGTGGGACATGCACTCCTCGACCGTATATTTTTCCGCGAACTTATCTATCTCCTCAGCCTGCCCAATGAGCATGCTCGTAGGATAGGCATCGCGTATATCCCGGTCGGTAACAATCCCCACCAATCGATCATTCTCGATCACGGGTAGCTGGTTAATCCTGTGCTTCGCCATCAGTTGCCTGGCGATGTTAATGCTGTCGAAGGTCTCCACCGCGAGCACGGTCTCGGTCATCCAATCTGCAACGCGGATCGCCTTGGGCTTCGATCTGACACGCTCCATCACAATTGCTCCACTGTATAACCCTGTTGCTTCAACAACTCAATGACTCCATCCTTGCCGACGAGATGCGCAGCTCCCACAACGATCAGCGGGTTCTCGCCCTGCTTGATCAGACGCTCGATTTCCGGCAGCCACCGGCGGTTGCGATCGACGATTAGTTTTTGGAAAAGAGCCGGATAAGCCCGCATGCCGGATAATAGGGCTTCTTCCAAAGAAGCCGCGTCCCCTCTGAGCCAAGCTTGAACAATCCGGTCGGCGCTTTTATCGAGCGCATCCATATCCTGCAGAGTCTCGCGCAGCATTGACTCTTGCTCCCGTGGTGAAAGTCCATCGAATACCCCGATCTGCAATTCGAAAGTTTCGAGCCCGCTGATGGGCTTTCCGCTCTTCTTGGCCCGTTCCGCAAGATAGCGATCAACGCCGTAGGTTGGATCCAACCCCAGCTTTTGGAGCTTTAGCGACGATAACGTCAATGCCACAAACCATGGTTTGAACGGGCTCAATGAACTCACATCGATTCCCAAGTCTCGCGCTTTCTCTTCCGTCAGAGCAAAAGTCTCCGAGGAAACATTTTGCTGCAACGTCGACCCGTCGCGATTCACGGCTTTCTCCATAACCACTTGCTGGTTTTTTTGGGCATCCATCGCTAGGAGATTAATCTCCAAGACTAGTTTTTTAGCGCTATCCAAGGCGGTTTCGATGTTTTTTTTCAGCGGATAGTTTTCTTTCTTCAGAAAATGAATCGAGCCCAGAATGGTAATCGTGTTTGGTCCCGAGCGAATCTTCCATAGCAGACTCTTTTCCTGGGCACGGGGTACCGCAGGAACCGCCAAAAGCGTGAGCAGGATCACAAGTGGACGCAGCCATCGGACAGCCGGTCGTTGGCCTCGAAACAAGATTTGATTTGTGGGCATATTGCTTATCCCTCTAGAACAACAACGTGAGGCAAGTCAGTACGGCACGGTTAAACAAGGCCTTGATGTGAATTTCTCCCGCTATGGCTCGTAGCCGTGCCTTCATGCCGGAATCGCCGATGGCCTCTTCGGCCGTATCCAGATTGCCATTCCTCGCGCCGCCAGCAAGACTCACCTTTTTTCTTTTGCTTGAACCCGGATTCCGTAATTAACGTTACCGCCCGCACTACGTGAGGCGTGAGGTTGAAGTTGCGAAGGCACAGAAGCGTAATGTGTCAAAGCCTTTTTTCATACTCGGTACTCAGTTCTCAACATTTCAGGCGTCTACTCATCACACCGCTCTTGCAAATTACTTAGAGGTACAGACCCATTGACTTCGCAACGGAAACCTTGCGCCT
>Ga0126384_10000594_pt1 | contig 20289 bp, 18 predicted proteins | sample PanSoiMetPlot_36_FD_92543 | JGI IMG/M metagenome (GOLD analysis project Ga0126384, IMG submission 92543) | Tropical forest soil microbial communities from Panama - MetaG Plot_36 | ecosystem: Environmental > Terrestrial > Soil > Tropical forest > Bulk soil | place: Panama | collected 2016-02-17 | reverse complement strand
CGCGCGCGGCCATCGCGGTCACCATTCCCGAGGTCAGAACTCGCTGCAGCTCGACGAGCTGGGTGGCGGGGTCGCTGCCGATGATCGAGATCGCAGCCGCCGATTGCCCCCTGGCGTACACGTAGGGGCCCACGATTTCGGCGCCGCTGCCGTCGTAATTGATGTCTCGAGCGAGCTCGATCGGTCGATCCACCACGGGAATCGACAGCGGCTCGAGCGGATTGGGGGCGCGCACGAAGTCGCGGACCGTGCCGCCCACGTCCAGCACCTTGACTTCGTTGGTCTCGGTGGAAGTGATGAAAATCAGGTGACCCACCAGCGCCAGCCCGTTGGTTCCCTGGATTTGCGCGGGCGGGGGCACATTCTGCGTGGAGCAGGCAAGCCACCCCAACGCCCAGATCGCAGCAACCGCGGTGCGTTTCATGGCGCCGCCCCGATGCACGAATTATCGCTCTCTGACGCGAGGCAAGTGTTGGCAGCCCCCAAGAAAGCGACCAGTTGGACTTGCTCCGGCCGCGTCAGATCTGGAATGTCCACCACGGAAACCCGGCTGTCGCCAAAGCAGGTGATGAACATTCTTGCGGCCTGGCGTGCAGACCCAGGGCAAGGATGCGCCGGCAAGCCGGGCTGCACCGGCACTCCACACGTTTGCACCGCGATGCCGAAAGGCTCGGAACAGACACCGGTCAGCTGCGCGGAGAGGATTCCCCGGTCCTCATCGTAAATCGAGAGCATCCCGGCGACGCTGCTGGTGATGGCGATCAGGTTTCCTCCTCCTACTCTGGGGATCACCGCCACCTCATTCGGACCCGAAGGTAGCGTCACGGCGGCGATGATCCGGAACGTGGGCACATCGGACGTGGGACCGCTGATGCCAATCACCACCAACGAATCGGGGGTTCGGGTGGCAATGTACATCCGCGACTCGTCTTGGTTGAGCGCGATCCCTCGCGCCTCGAGGACGCGGAACGAGAATTGGATCCCGGAATCGTAGAAAATGCCCGGGTTGTTGCCGTCCACGAACACAAACAGTGCTCCGTCGACGTTCTTGTAGCGGTCGCTGGCGTAGGCAAAGCGTTGGCCCACCGCCACCGAGTTGGTGCCCGGGCCGTTGTTGTCGACCACGAACCCGAGGGAGACGAAATTGTCGGCGGTGACGACGACCGGCGTCGCGGTGCCATCCGCCAAGACCAGGTACGTTTCCGGATTGTTCCCGCTCATCAGCGGCGAATCCGCCGGCTTGAGCTGGGTCACCGCCACCTTGCCGCTCAGGGTCGATCCCGCGAAGCTGCCAACGCCGACGCCCAGCGGCTCCACCGAGCGAGGCTTTCCGTTAGATGAGTTCGGAACGTTGGCAAGCGATGGGGAGAATTTGGTGCAGTCGTCGCCTGGACCGAGGCACTGCAGCCGGGCACCGTGAGCGTTGATGACGTTGAGCGGATCCACATCTCCTCGCGAGGGGACGAACAGGCGATGGACGTCGCCCATCTGCAGCTGAGTCATCTCTCCGGAGAAGCTTTGAATGTACACCTGGCTGAGCCCGCTGCCGAGCTTGGGGATTGTCATCGGAGCGCCGGTGACGCGGGCAGTGCCGATCGGCGGGAGGCTCGCGGTGGCATCGCCGACGCCATCGAGCGGCACCGCGAGCACCGAGCCGCTGGTGTAGCGGCGATCGAAATTGGAATTGGCCACGTAGAGGATGCCGTTCACCGGTGAACTGGAGTCATCGTCGTAAGCCACGCCGGTAGGAAAATAGAAATTCGTGTTCGGCGGCGGCTTCAGTTCTCCTTGAGGCACGCAGGCCGCCACGCAGCAACAGGCTAAGCCCAGATATCGCATCGAAAGGGCGCGCAATGTAGATGGCGAACGCAGATCGGGCAACTCCCTCAGCTTTCGGCCTGGATCTTGGAAAAGTCCGCGACTTCGCTGAACAGGGCTCGCACTTCCTGCAGCAGCCGAACCCGGTTCTCGCGCACTTCCCGTTCATCGGTCATCACCATCACTTCTTCGAAGAACTCATCGACCGCCGCTTTGAGCGAAGTGATCTCCTTGAGCACCGCCGCATACTCGTCGGCCCTCGACAACCGCTCGACGCGGGCTCGGACCGCTTGGCAAGAATCCCGGAGCCGTACCTCGGAGGGCTCTTTGAGCCTCCGGGGATCGACTTCCCCGGCCGGGACGTCTTTCGCCTGCTTCTCCACGATGTTTCCGACGCGCTTGAACGCTGTGGCAAGCGCCTCAAAGCTTGGATCCGACACCAGTCGGGAGAGAGCTTCGAGGCGCTGCCGGGCGGCGACCAGATCGTCGAAACCGGAGCTGAGGATCGCTTCGACGACGTCCGCGCGGTACTCCTCGCTCCACAGGGCCTTGAGGCGGGCCCGGAAGAAGTCGAGCACCAACTGCCGCGGACTTGGCTCCGAGGATTTTCTGACTCCTCCCAGCTTTGATTCCAGGCCGGCGAGGGCAGTCGATACCGCCTGCGACAGAGAGAAGCGAAACCTCCGCGCCAGCACGACGTGGATGATCGAGAGAGCCGCGCGGCGAAGCCCGAACGGGTCGGCGGCGCCGGTGGGGGCTTTGCCGATCCCGAAAATCCCGACCAGCGAGTCCAGCCGGTCGGCGATCCCGATGATGGCGCCGCTGTCCTCGGTCGGGAGGCCGTCGCCCGCCGACCGGGGCAAGTACTGTTCGAAGATCGCGAGCGCCACTTTGGGATCCTCGCCGCTGAATTTGGCGTATTCGCGGCCCATGATCCCCTGCAGCTCCGGGAACTCACCGACCATCCCAGTCACCAGGTCGGCTTTCGAGAGAAAAGCTGCCCGCTCGATCACCGGCAGGAGCGACTCGCGCCCCAGCTCCTTGGCCAACCAAGTCGCGATCCGCCCGACCCGCGCAACCTTCTCGGCGTAGGTCCCCAGCTTCTGCTGCCACACCACCCGCGAAAGCTTCTCCACCCGGTCGGAAAGCGGCTGCTTACGGTCCTGGTCGAAGAAAAATCGGGCGTCGGCAAGCCTGGCCCGCAGCACCCGCTGGTATCCTTGAATCGCGACCCGCTCATCGCGCACCGGGGTGTTGGATACCGCGATGAACTTCGGCATCAGCTTTCCCGAGGCGTCGGCGAGGGCGAAGTAGCGCTGGTGGCGCTTCATTTCCTGCACCAGAACTTCTGGTGGCAAATCGAGATGCTTTTCGTCGAACGAGCCAACCATCGGATTGGGAAGCTCAACCAGTTGAGTCACCTCGCTCAGAAGCTCGGAATCCTCGACTAAATTCCCACCCGCGCGCACCGCCGCGGCGCGCAGCTTCTCCTCCAGCACCCGTTTGCGGCGGTGGGGATCGGCAATCACCTGCGCCCGGAGCAAGCTCTCTTCGTATTCGGTGGGATCTTTGAGCTCGATCGGCTGAGGCGCCAAAAACCGATGGCCATAGGTGAAGCGAGCCGCCGCGACATCGCCGAAGATCACCGGCAGCACCTCGCTGCCTAAAAGCGCCGCAATCCACTGCACCGGCCGCGCAAACGGTTGTTCGACCTCGTTCCAACGCATCGATTTGGGGAATTTAAGCGAGTGAATCGCCTCGCTTAAGGCGCTGGTGAGGACCTGATGGGCCGGTCGACCGCGCTCCAGCACCCGCGCGCCGAGGTATTCGCCCTTGGGGGTTTGGAAGCGTTCCAGCTTCTCAAGCGGCAGTCCCAGTCCTTCCGCGAATTTCTCCGCCGCCCGGGAGGGCTTTCCAGCGGCATCGAACGCCACCCTGACGGGAGGGCCGATCACCTCCTTCGAGACGTCCTCGCTGCTCTCGGCCACCGCGGGGAAGTAGACCCCCAGCCTTCTCGGCGTGCCGAAAGTGCGCGGCTCGCCGTGCGAAATGCGCGCCGAGGATAGCAGCTCGATCAGCTTTTGCCGAAGCTCCTCTAGCGCGGGTTCAACGAACGAGGCGGGAAGCTCTTCGGTTCCGATCTCGCAGAGCAGCTCCTTAGCCACCGCGCGTCCCCTGATGCTCCTGGAGCGAGAAGGTCTTCCAAAACTCGGAGGCGGGCTTTCCTTCCAGCGGGGGCAGTTGCTTTCCCACCGACCACTTCGTGTTCAGCAGCGGGAAGCCCAGTCGCTGCCGGGCCTTGAGGTAGCCTTCGGCGCACAACCGGGCGTTGTCCCGAATCCGCTTGATCAGCCCGGCGCGTTCGGTCACCGAAATCGCCCCCCGGGCGTCGAGCACGTTGAAGGTGTGAGAACACTTGAGCGCGTAGTCGTAGGCGGGCAGCGGCAGCTCGCGCTCCAAAAGGCGCTTGCATTCGCGCTCGTAGATACTGAACAGCTCGAAGAGCATCGCCGGATCTGCTTCCCGAAAGACGTAGGTGCTCATCTCGACTTCATTGGCGTGAAACAGCTCTCGGTAGCGAAGGCCCTTCGTCCACTCCACGTCGAAGATGTTTTCCACGTTCTGCAGGTACATCGCGATCCGCTCCAGCCCATAGGTGAGCTCGGCGGACACCGGCCGGCAATCGAACCCCCCGCACTGTTGAAAGTAGGTGAACTGGGTGATTTCCATGCCGTCGCACCACACCTCCCAACCCAATCCCCAAGCCCCCAGCGTGGGGGACTCCCAATCGTCCTCCACGAAGCGAACGTCATGCTCCAAAGAATCGATGCCAAACGCCCGGATCGACTCCAGATACAGCTGCTGGACGTCCTTGGGTGAGGGCTTGAGGATCACCTGGAACTGGTGGTGTTGAAAAAGCCGGTTCGGGTTCTCGCCGAAGCGGCCGTCGGCGGGCCGCCTCGAAGGCTGCACGTAGGCCACGTTCCACGGCTCCGGCCCGAGCGCGCGCAGAAAGGTCGCCGGGTGCATCGTGCCGGCGCCGACTTCGAGATCGTACGGTTGCAAAATCAGGCACCCTTGCCGCGCCCAGTATTCCTGCAACCGGAAGATCAACTCCTGCAGGTACATGCGTCAGTCCAGCCCGACTTGGTTCATAAAGTCGACGCTCTTGAGACGGCGACCCAAATGGTGGGAGATGAAGAGATTCAACACTTCGCGAGCGCGCCGACGAGTCGAAGGCGGCATCGGCGTGGCAACGCCGCTCTGCAGCGCAGAGAGGGAGTCGAGCAGCTGGGACGGCAGCGCAATTGCCCACTGCGCGCGCTCCTGGCAACCGTCGCACACTGTTCCGCCGTGCTCCGGATCAAAGCGCGGCAACTCGCCCAAGCGCCCGCCGCAGATCGCGCAGCTATCGAATCGCGGCATCAATCCCGCCTGGGCCAGCGCCTTGAGCTCGAAGGAAATCAACGACGAGGGCCCGGCCGCCTTGCGATTCAACAGCTCCAGATACCCGAGCAGCAGCTCGAACAGGCCGGGGTGCGGCTCGCGATCGCGTACCAGCTCCCGGCAAAGCTCCAGGCAATAGAGCGCTCGGGCGATCAGCGACAGATCCTGGCGAATCGCAAAAAACGCCTCCTCCACGTCGGCGCCGTCGAGGCGAAGCGTCTCTCCCCGGCGCTCCACCAGCTTCGCCTGAATCAGCGTGAAGGGCTCCAAGGCTCCGGCGAAACGGCGCCGGCTCTTGCGGGCCCCTCCTGCGAACGCGGTCAACTTGCCACGGGTGGCGGTGAACAAGGTGACCAGCCGATCCGCATCACCGTAATCCAGGTGAGACAGCACCAAGGCCCGTTCCCAAAACCGTTCCATCGCTCATCGGCCCCAGAGCCAATGTGGAAAGGAGGCTCGTTTCATCACCAGTGCCAAAACCACCACCAGGATCGCAAGCAGTACCGCGATCCATTCGATCCTGGCGCGAGTGGCCGCCTTGGCCGGAAGCATCTGCTGGGAGTGGCTCGCCTTGTCCACTTCCTCGAACCGGAGCACGGCCTCTTCTTCGGCAAGCCCGATCACCTGGGCGTACGCCCGGATGTAATTGAGGACGAAGACCGTCTCTGGAAGGCGCTCCCGTTCGCCATTTTCAAGCGCCGCCAAGAGGTTCAGCGGAATCTTGGTGGCGGTAGACACCTCCATTCGCGAGACTCCGCGCAACTCTCGCTGCTGCGCCAGGTATCTGCCAAAGTCCGCGTAGTCCACGCTATTGCAGTTGCTCCTGGAGCTTGCGGCAATCATCCTTCAGGGATGGCTGGTTGTTCGCCTTTGCCTGGCACTCCCGAAACGCCTGCATCGCCGCCTCCCGCTGCCCGGTCTTGGTCAGGCACTTGCCCTGCTCATAGTAAGCGTCGGCAGCATCGGGGCAGGCTTGCTCGTACTTGGTGAATTGCTGGCAGGATTGCTCGGTATCGCCCTGGTCGCGATAGATGATCCCCAGGTTGCGATACCCCTGGCAAAATTTCGGATTGGCGATCAGCGCCGCCCGGATGTTCTCGATCGCTGCCTTTCGCTCTCCCTTCTTGTACAGCGCCCAGCCGAGGTTGCCCTGCGCGATGTACGGGGTCGGGTAGAGCATGTCGTTGAGCGCCTCCCGGTAGAGGGCGATGGCCCGGTCGTACTGGCCCATGTCGAGGTAGACGTTGGCCAGGTTCGCCTTCGCCTCCGAGTAGTTGGGGCGAAGCGCGAGGGCTTTCTCGAAATGCTCGATCGCTTGCTCGCGCCTTCCGAACGAGAGGTGGAGCAAGGTTCCCATCGCGTAGTGCGCCTCGGCCAGGTTAGGATCCATCTCGAGGGCCGTCTGAAATTCTCGCAGCGCTCCTTGGACGTCTCCCACCTGGAGCGCCTGGACCCCGAGATCGTGGTGGATCAGCGCTCCTTGCTGCTCCCGCTCGCTCGGCGCGTGCTTGCACCCCGCGAGGCAAAGCCAAAGCGCCCCCAAAGCCACGGCGCCGTCGACCATTGGTCTGCTTCGCCCGAGGGAGCGCATCAAAATGAGGACAGCATCCGCCCCAGCAGGGTGCTCGGGCTGGGGCGCGCGTCGCCCTGCTTGCCGGCGCTGGCTACCGCCAGGCGCGGATCCTTCATGAACGGCGGCTGGGTACGGATCAGCTCATCCTGGTCGGCGGGAGAGAGGGCCCGGAAATTCATGTTGCCGAGTATGAAACCCATGGATTCAACGAAGGCGATCGCGTCCAATTCGGCGCTGTGGTACTCCTCGGCGTTGTTGATGCGCTGGTCGGAGATGTAGATAGCGCAATCCGCGCTCTCCGGTAAGTAAAGGTAGACGAAGATCGCAAATCCGCTCGCGCCGCGCAGCCCGAGAAGAAATGCCTGCGAGGGACCGGCCTGCTTGCCCGGAATCGCCAGGTGGGGAGAGTTGGTGGACTCGAACAGCGAGATCACCTGATCCCGGTACACCGGGACACCCCGAAGTTTGGTGTCGATGGTGAACACTGCCTAAGCTCCGTTACTGAACACGAAAAGCCCACCCCGATGCAAGTGGCGAAGCTTGGAAAGAACTCAGCGTTTTTTTAGGAGTCGATCGAGTCTGTTGGAGAGATCCTCGAGTCGCCTCTTGAAGTCCTCGAGCTGCTCGCGCCGAGGAACCGTCAATCGGGCCACCGCCCGCCTCACGCCTTCCTCAACTCCGCGCTCCAGCTCGCGGCGCTGAGCCGCCAGGCGCTCGCCAAAGGCAGCCGCCTGACGGCGGATTTCCTCCTGGCTCCAACCCGCCGCCTCGGCGACGCGGTTCAACGCCTTGCTGGCCTCCTCTTCCGCGGCGGAAGCGGCCAGCAGGGCGTGGCTCCAAAGGCGCTCGAAAATCCTGGAAGGGGCTTCCAAGGCGGATCCGGATCAGGCGGCTAGGCGGCTCCGCTCTCGGGAGCGCCCTGTTGGATGCGCGGGGGCGGCGGCGGTGGCACCGCGGCAGCCTCGCCATGGGTGGCGGCGAGCGCGGCCTCGATGTGCTGGATCTCATCCGCCGGGCTCTCCACCTCGATGTCCAGGTGCTTGTACTGCGGCAGCCCGGTTCCGGCCGGGATCAGTCGGCCCATGATCACGTTCTCCTTGAGGCCGCGGAGGTGATCCACCTTCCCATTGATCGCCGCTTCGGTCAGCACCTTGGTGGTCTCCTGGAACGAGGAGGCGGAGATGAACGACTCGGTCGAGAGCGATGCCTTGGTGATGCCCAAGAGCAGCGGCTCGCCGATCGCCGGCCGCTTGCCGGTGGCCATGATCTTTTCGTTCTCCTCCTCGAAGACCCACTTCTCGACCTGTTCGTCGATCAGGAAGTTGGTATCGCCCACGTCGGTGACCCTGACCCGCCGCAGCATCTGACGGACGATGGTCTCGATGTGCTTGTCGTTGATCTTCACGCCCTGCAGTCGGTAGACCTCCTGGACTTCGTCCACCAGGTAGCGGGCCAGCTCCTTTTCGCCCAGCACCTTGAGGATGTCGTGCGGGTTGGCCGCGCCGTCCATCATCGGCTCCCCCGCCTTCACCCGGTCGCCGGAATGGACGCTGATGTGCTTGCCCTTGGAGATCAAATACTCCTTGGCGAGGTCGGCGCGAAGCTCGCCGTTGACCTCGGGGGTGATGATCAGCTTGCGCTTGCCCTTGGTGTCTTTGCCGAAGGAGACCACGCCGTCGATCTCCGCGATCACCGCGTGATCCTTGGGCTTGCGGGCCTCGAACAGCTCCGCCACCCTGGGTAGACCTCCGGTGATGTCCTTGGTCTTGGTGGTCTCGCGAGGAACCTTGGCGATCACTTCTCCCGGGGTGATCTCGTCGCCGTCATTGACCGTTAAGATCGAGCCCTGCGGCAAATGGTAGCTGGCGGGCTGCTCGCTGCCAGGCAGCACCTTGATCTCCCCCTTCTCGTCGCGGATCGAGATCCGCGGCCGAGCTTCGGGGTCCTTGGACTCGACGATCGTCTTGCGGGACAGACCGGTGACCTCGTCGAGGGTTTCGCTCATGGTGACGCCCTCGATGATGTCGTCGAACTTCACCGTCCCGCCGACCTCGGTCAACAGCGGCATCGCGAACGGGTCCCATTCCGCGATCAGGGTGCCGGGTTCGACCTTCTGACCCTCCTTGACCAAGAGCTTGGCGCCGTAGATGACCTGGTAGCGCTCTCGCTCGCGGCCGGAGGTGTCCACCACCACCACTTCGCCGTTTCGGTTCATCACCACCAGGGTTCCGTCGGTCCGCTTCACCGTCGCCAGGTTGGAAAACTTGATCGAACCGGTGTACCGGTTTTCGAGCGAGGACTGCTCCGCGCGCCGAGTGGCAGCACCGCCGATGTGGAAGGTTCGCATCGTCAGCTGGGTACCCGGCTCGCCGATCGACTGCGCGGCGATTACCCCCACCGCCTCGCCGAGGCTCACCTTCCGGCCTCGCGCCAAGTCGCGGCCATAGCACTCGACGCAGATGCCGCGCCGCGCCTGGCAGGTCAGAACCGATCGGATTTTGACCTTGTCCAAGCCGGAGTTTTCGATCTTCGCGACTCGGTTCTCGTCGATCTCCTCGTTCGCTCGGACCAGCACCTCGCTGGTCAAAGGATCGTGGATGTCGTCCAAGGCCACGCGGCCGAGGATTCGTTCTCCCATCGGCTCGATGATTTCGCCGCCTTCCACCAGGGCGCCGATGTACAGGCCGTCCATGGTGCCGCAGTCGTACTCGGTGATGATCGCATCCTGCGCCACGTCCACCAGGCGCCGGGTCAGATAACCGGAGTTGGCGGTCTTGAGCGCGGTGTCCGCCAGGCCCTTGCGGGCCCCGTGGGTGGAAATGAAGTACTGCAGCACCGAGAGGCCTTCCCGGAAGTTCGCGGTGATCGGCGTCTCGATGATTTCGCCCGAGGGCTTGGCCATCAGGCCGCGCATTCCAGCGAGCTGCCGGATCTGCTGAGCGCTGCCGCGCGCCCCCGAGTCCGCCATGATGTAGATCGGGTTGAACGATGGCTGCTTTCGACTTTGGCGTTTGCCGTCGGCGCTGGTGCCGGAAACCTCCTCTTGGGAGATCTGCTGCATCATCTCGCCGGCGACTTTCTCGGTGACTTCCGCCCAGATGTCGATCACCTTGTTGTAGCGCTCGCCGTCGGTGATCAGGCCCTCGAGGTACTGATTCTCGATCTCCGCGACCTCCTTGCGCGCATAGTCCAAGAACTCATGCTTTCGCTCGGGGATCACCATGTCCTTGAGCGCGATCGAGATGCCCGCCTTGGTGGCGTGGGCGTATCCCAGGGTGCGAATCCGGTCGGCCAGAAGCACGGTTTCCTTCTCGCCGGTGAGCCGGTAACAGGTGTCGATCAGGTTTCCGAGCTGTTTCTTGTCCAGCACCTTGTTGATCTGATCGAACCCGATCTTCGGGGGAACGATCTCCCACAGCAGCACCCGGCCGACGGTGCTCTCCTTACGCGCTCCGTCGATGCGGCAGACGATCTTCGCCTGCAGGTCGACCTCGCCGTGGTCGTACGCGGCACGGACCTCCTGGGGCGAGGCGAAGACATGGCCCTCTCCGCGGGCGAACTCCCGAGGGCGAGTCATGTAATAGATCCCGAGCACCATGTCCTGAGTGGGGACGATGATCGGCTTGCCGTTCGCCGGGCTTAGGATGTTGTTGGTGGACATCATCAACACCCGCGCTTCCATTTGCGCTTCCACCGAGAGCGGCACGTGGACCGCCATCTGATCGCCGTCGAAGTCGGCGTTGAAGGCGGCGCACACCAAGGGGTGGAGTTGAATCGCCTTGCCCTCGATCAGCACCGGCTCGAACGCCTGCATGCCGAGCCGGTGAAGGGTGGGAGCGCGGTTGAGGATCACCGGGTGCTCGCGGATCACTTCCTCGAGGATGTCCCAAACCTCGGGGCGCTCCTTCTCCACCATCTTCTTGGCGCTCTTGATGGTGGTGACGTACCCCTTCTCCTCGAGCTTGTTGTAGATGAAGGGCTTGAACAGCTCGAGCGCCATGATCTTGGGCAGGCCGCACTGGTGCAGCTTGAGCTCCGGGCCGACGACGATCACCGATCGGCCCGAGTAATCGACGCGCTTTCCGAGCAGGTTCTGCCGGAAGCGGCCCTGCTTGCCCTTGAGCATGTCGGAAAGCGACTTCAGCGGCCGCTTGTTGGGGCCGGTGATCGTCTTGCCGCGCCGGCCGTTGTCGAACAGCGCGTCGACGGCTTCCTGAAGCATCCGCTTCTCGTTTCTGATGATGATGTCCGGGGCGTTCAGCTCTTGGAGCCGCTTGAGGCGGTTGTTCCGGTTGATCACCCGCCGGTAGAGATCGTTGAGGTCCGAGGTGGCGAATCGGCCGCCGTCCAACGGGACCAAGGGGCGCAGATCCGGCGGAATCACCGGGATCACGTCCAGCATCATCCACTCCGGCTTGTTGCCGGAGGTGCGGAACGCTTCCACCACCTTAAGGCGCTTGGCGTACTTCTTTCGCTTCGCCTCGGAGTTGGTCTCGCGCATGTCCTTGCGCAGCTGCTCCGAAAGCCTTTCCACATCCACTTCCCGGAGCATCTCGCGGATCGCCTCCCCGCCCATTCCAGCGACGAAGCTCTCGTCGCCGTGCTCCTGGATCATCCGCTGCAGCTTCTCCTCGGAGATCAGTTCGCCTTTGACCAGCGGGGTGCTCTTGGGATCGATGACGATGTAGCTTTCGCAGTAGAGAACCTTCTCCAGATCCTTGAGCGTGATGTCCAAAAGGTTGCCGATCCGCGACGGCAGCGACTTGAGAAACCAGATGTGCGCCACCGGGGTCGCCAGGGTGATGTGCCCCAGCCGCTCGCGCCTCACTTTGGACTGAATCACTTCGACGCCGCACTTTTCGCAGACCACACCCCGGTGCTTCATCCGCTTGTACTTGCCGCAGTTGCACTCGTAGTCCTTCACCGGTCCGAAGATCCGGGCGCAGAAGAGCCCGTCCCGCTCCGGCTTGAAGGTGCGGTAGTTGATGGTCTCCGGCTTCTTCACTTCCCCGTGCGACCACTGGCGAATCTTGTCCGGAGACGCCAGCGCCATCCGAATGGCGGAGAAGGAGAGCGGATCCTTGGGCTTTTCGAAGAAATTGAAAATGTCCTTCACATGACCTCCAAAATTCTGAAGTTCGTTTCCTTATGCCTCGGTGCCGGTCCGCGCCTTGGGTTCCTCGGGCGTTTGGGCAACGCCGCCGTCCCCGCCCGCCCGCTGTCGATCGGGCGGCGCCCGCTCGAGCAGCTCGACGTCCAGGGCGAGCGACTGCAATTCCTTGAGCAGCACGTTGAATGATTCGGGCAGGCCGGACTCGAGAACGTTGTCGCCTTTGACGATCGCCTCGTACATCCGGGTCCTCCCCACCACGTCGTCGGACTTGACGGTGAGAAACTCCTGAAGCGAGTAGGCCGCGCCGTACGCTTCCATCGCCCAGACTTCCATCTCCCCCAGGCGCTGGCCGCCGAACTGAGCCTTGCCGCCCAGCGGCTGCTGGGTCACCAAGGAGTACGGACCGATGCTGCGGGCGTGGATCTTCTCGTCCACCAAATGGTGCAGCTTGAGCATGTACATCACCCCGACGGTGACGTCGTGGTCGAACGGCTCGCCGGTTCGACCATCGAAGAGGACCGTCTGACCGCTGTCCGGGAGCTTGGCCTCCGCGAGCAGATCGTGGATCTCCTTCTCCCGAGCCCCATCGAAGACCGGAGTCGCGAGGTGGACGCCATTCTGAAGCTTTTGAGCCAAGGAGATCAGTTCCGGCTCGGACAGCCCGTCCAGGAACTGGCCGAAGGCGGGATCGTCGTAGATCTTCTTGAGCTGCTTCTTGATCTCATCGCCGCCAAACTTCTGGCGAATGAATTCCTGGATCCGCTCGCCGAGGCCGGCGGCCGCCCAGCCGAGGTGGGTTTCGAGGATCTGACCCACGTTCATTCGAGACGGCACCCCGAGGGGATTGAGGACGATGTCCACCGGGCCGCCGTCTTCCAGGTAGGGCATGTCCTCGGCGGGCAGCACCCGTGAGACCACGCCTTTGTTTCCGTGCCGCCCGGCCATCTTGTCGCCGACCGACAGCTTGCGCTTGATGGCCACGTACACCTTAACCATCTTGATCACGCCCGGCGGCAGCTCGTCGCCCTTCTTGATGCGAGCGATGCGCTCGCCGAAGGCCAACTTCACCGCCTCCTTGTTCTCGTCCAGGTTTTTGAGGATCTCCCGGATCTTGGCGTCGTTCGCTTCGCTGATGCTGATCTCCGACCAGTACTTGTAGGGGATCTCGTTGAGCAGCTCGTCGGTGACAACGTCGCCCTTCTTGAGCAGGATTTTCCCCTTGTCGTCTACCAGTTTGCCCTGGGCCTCTTTGCCGAGCAGCATCTTGCGGATCCGAGCGAACGCCGAGTCTTGGATCACCTTGATTTCGTCGTTCTGATCCTTGAGCAGCTTGGCCTCGTCGGCGGACTCGATCTGCTTGGCCCGCTCGTCCTTCTCCACGCCCTTGCGGGAGAAAACCTTGGCGGAGATCACCGTTCCCTGAACTCCCGGCGGCACCCGAAGCGAGCTGTCTCGCACGTCCCCCGCCTTCTCGCCGAAGATCGCTCGCAAAAGCTTCTCTTCCGGGGAGAGCTGAGTCTCACCCTTGGGGGTGATCTTGCCAACCATCACGTCGCCGGGCTTGACCTCGGCGCCGATCCGGATGATTCCCGACTCGTCGAGATCCTTGAGCGCCTCCTCGCCGACGTTGGGAATGTCGCGGGTGATCTCTTCCTTGCCAAGCTTGGTATCCCGGGCGATGCACTCGAACTCCTCGATGTGGATCGAGCTGAAGATGTCGTTCTTGACCAGGTTCTAGCTCACCAGGATCGAGTCTTCGAAGTTGTAGCCTTGCCAAGGCATGAAGGCGACCACCACGTTGGCGCCCAGCGCCAGCTCGCCGGTTTCAGTCGCCGGACCGTCGGCGATGACGTCGCCCTTCTTGACGAAGTCGCCCTTGCGGACGATCGGCTTCTGGTTGAGGCAGGTGTTCTGGTTCGACCGCTGGTACTTGATCAGGTTGTAGATGTCGACCTCGGAGGCCACGTCGCTCATCGAGGCCGGCACCTCCGCCTTGATCACGATGCGCGAGGCGTCCACCGCCTCCACCCGTCCGTCTCGGCGCGCCACGCAGGTGACGCCCGAATCGCGGGCCACGATCGGCTCCATCCCGGTGCCCACCAAGGGAGCCGCGGTGCGCAGCAGTGGTACCGCCTGCCGCTGCATGTTCGAGCCCATCAGTGCCCGGTTGGCGTCGTCGTTCTCCAAGAATGGAATCAGCGACGCGGCCACCGAGACCAGCTGGTTGGGCGAGACGTCCATCAAATCGACGTCCTCCGGTCGCGCCTGGACGAATTCTCCGCCCCGGCGGCAGGAGATCAGCTCGCTGACGAAGCGACCGCGCTTGTCGTACTCGGCGTTCGCCTGCGCGATGGTGTGCTTTTCCTCTTCCAGCGCGGAATAGAAGGCCACCTCGCCGGTGATCGATCCATTTTCCACTTTCCGGTACGGGGTCTCGACGAACCCGAACTCGTTGACCCGCGCGTACGTGGAGAGCGAGGCGATCAGGCCAATGTTCGGCCCTTCCGGCGTCTCGATCGGGCAGATCCGGCCGTAGTGGGTGGGGTGAACATCGCGGACCTCGAACCCGGCGCGTTCCCGGGTTAGACCTCCCGGCCCCAGCGCCGAGAGCCGGCGCTTGTGGGTCACCTCGGACAGAGGGTTGGTCTGGTCCATGAACTGCGAGAGCTGGCTGGAGCCGAAGAACTCTTTGATCACCGCGGTCACCGGCTTGGCGTTGATCAAGTCGTGCGGCATCAGGGTCTCGATCTCCTGAAGGCTCATCCGCTCCTTGATCGCCCGCTCCATCCGCACCAGGCCGATGCGGTACTGGTTTTCGAGCAGCTCACCCACCGCGCGGACTCGGCGGTTTCCGAGATGGTCGATGTCGTCGATGTTGCCCTTGCCGTTCTTGAGGTCGATCAGGTAGCGGATCACCTCGAGGATGTCGCGCTTGGTGAGAATTTGGCCATCCAGCGGCTCTTCCAGGCCAAATTTGAAGTTGAGCTTCAGCCGGCCGACCTTCGAGAGATCGTACCGCTCGGGGTTGAAGAACAGGTTGTTGAACAGGTTGATCGCGGTTTCCGGAGTCGGCGGATCGCCCGGACGAAGCCGGCGGTAGATCTCCATGATCGCCTGCTCCGGGGTCTCCATCTTGTCGAGCATCAAGGTCTCGCGCAGATAGGGGCCGACGTTCAGGTTGTCGATGAACAGAACCTTGAACTCCTTGATCCCGCGCTTGAGCAGCTCGTTGATCTTCTCCTGCGAGACCTCCTCGTTGCACTCCAGGAGCACTTCGCCGGTCTTTTCATCGACGATGTCGTAGGCGGACACCTTGGTCCACAGCTCGTCGGCGTCGATTGGCAGAGTACGCATCTTCGCCTGCTCGAGCTTCTTGATCGCGGCGCGGGTGAACTTCCGGTTCTTCTTGACGATCACCTCGCCCGACTTGGTCTTGATGTCGCGAGTGGCTCGTTGCCCGGGAAGAAGCTCCAGCTCGACGGACTTCTCGAACTCGTTTTCGCTGTGGATGTAGATGGTTTCGGTGGCGTAATAGTAATTGAGGATCTCTTCGGTGGTTCCCTTGAAGTCGAGCGGGTTCTTTTTCGCAGTGTCGGGCACCGCTCCGAGGGCTCGGATCAGCACCGTCGCCGGGAGCTTGCGCCTCCGGTCGATTCGCACGTAGAGCAGATCCTTGTGGTCGAACTCGAAGTCGATCCAAGAGCCCCGGTAGGGAATGATCCGCGCGTTGTAGAGAAGCTTGCCGGAAGAATGACTCTTGCCTTTGTCGTGATCGAAGAATGCGCCCGGAGAGCGGTGCAGCTGCGAGACCACCACGCGCTCGGTCCCGTTGATGATGAAGGTCCCATTTTGGGTCATCAGTGGAATTTCGCCGAAGAAAACCTCTTGCTCTTTCACGTCCCGAATCGACTGGGCTCCGGTCTCCTCGTCTTTGTCCCAGACCACCAGGCGCACCACCACCTTGACTGGCGCGGAATAGGTCATTCCGCGCTGGTGGCACTCGTCGACGTCGTACTTCGGCTTCTCCAGATGGTAGCTCACGAACTCCAACGAAGAGCTCTCGTTGAAGTCGCGGATCGGGAAGACGGACTTGAACACCCCCTGCAGCCCGACGTCTTCGCGCTTTTCCGGAGCAATGTCGGCTTGGAGAAACTTCTCGTACGATTGCTTCTGAATGTTGATCAGGTTCGGGATGTCGATGATCTTCTGGATCTTCGCGAAGCTTTTCCTGACCCGGAAGTTATTTTGAATCGTCGTCGGCATTCGTTCTCCATTGATCGGCAGCAAGATTGAAACGGCGATAGCCAGCACCCTGGCCCAGAGGGTGCCGGCTTTGGTCCCGCAACGTCATCGGTACTGCTTGCGTGACTATTTAACCTCCACTGAGGCCCCAGCCGCGGTTAGCTGCGTTTTGATCTTCGCGGCTTCTTCTTTGTTCACGCCTTCCTTCACAGTCTTCGGAGCACCTTCCACCAGATCCTTTGCCTCCTTCAGGCCCAGGCCAGTGATCGCGCGGATTTCCTTGATCACGTTGATCTTGTTCGCTCCGGCCGCAGACAGCACCACGGTAAATTCCGTCTTCTCCTCCGCGGGTGCGGCGGCGGCAGCTGCTCCCCCTGCGGCCGGTCCAGCGACCGCGACCGCCGCGGCGGAAACTCCCCATTTTTCTTCCAGCTTTTTCACCAGCTCCGCCGCTTCCATCACGGTCAAGGCAGAGAGGTTCTCCACAATCTGATTCAAATCCGGCATTGATTTCTTCCTTTTTTCCTAACCTGGCCCGCCTAAGCGGGCATTCGATAGTTGGTTCGTGACACTGCTTCGGTCGTCTTCACTGCGCCGTTTTTTCCAGAGCGTCCTTGCGGGCTTGGAGCACCCGTGCCAGCTGGGCACCGGGCGCGCCGATGGTGCGGGCCAGGCGCGACGCAGGTTGGTTGATCAGTCCGAGCAAAGTAGCCCGCAGCTCCGGTAGCCCCGGCAATTTCGCCAAGGCTTTGACCCCGTTGAGGTCGATCCGCTTTCCATCCACCACGCCACTTCGGATCTTGATGGTCTCGAGATCCTTGGCGAAGTCGGTGAGGATTTTGGCCGGCGCAACCACGTCCGAGTAACTCAGCGCCACCGCGATCGGACCCCTGAAATCGTCCGAAAGGGATTCCAAGGACGTCCCCTTGGCGGCACGGCGGGCGAGGGTGTTCTTGATCACCCTGTACTCGACCCCCCCGTCGCGGAACTTCTTGCGAAGGCTGGTCACGGCGGCCACGTCCAGCTTTCGAAATTCAGCCACCACGGCAGCCTTGGCGCGGGAAAATTTGTCGTTCAGCTCCTTGATGACCGCATCCTTCTCGCTCTTATGCACGTCGATTCACCTCCTCACCTGCGCCCACATGGGCTTGATGCCTGGCCGACGTGGCAGAGCGAGGGGAACCCAGAACGAGCACCGCACCGCTCCCTTGTCTCGGCAGGGCTGGCTGAGCCGTTTGAACGCGAAGGCGAAGTTCCCCCAACCCCGTAACAAATTTGGCGCCGACGGGTTGCCAAATGGAGAGCACCTCGAGATCGCGTCCCTGCTATCTATGACCAGGGGATGAACGCAGCCGTTATCAGCTTACGTCCCGGTTGTAAAGTTTCGAGCCTATATCTTAACCGCCGGCGGAAGTCCAGCAACTATCGATGCCGCGCGTTTATTTCGGTCGTATCGATCTTGATTCCTGGCCCCATCGTCGAGGAGACGGCGATCCCCTTCAGGTAGACGCCTTTGGCAGACGCGGGCTTCAGCTTCATAATCAGGTCTACCAGCGCGTGGAAGTTCTCCTGCAGTGCTTCGGCGGAGAAGGAAGCCTTGCCCAGGGGCGCGTGCACGATTCCCGCCTTCTCCACCCTGAACTCGATCTTTCCACCCTTGGCCTCCTTAATGGCCCGCCCCAGGTCCATGGTCACGGTCCCCACCTTGGGGTTGGGCATCAGGCCCCGAGGGCCAAGGACTTTTCCAAGCCGCCCCACCACGCCCATCATGTCCGGCGTGGCGATCACCGTGTCGAACTCCATCCAGCCCTCTTCGATTCGCTTGGCGAGATCCTCGGCGCCCACCACGTCGGCGCCCGCGGCGCTGGCTTCGCCTTGTTTCTCTCCTCGGGCGAACACCGCCACCCGAACCGTCTTGCCGGTGCCGTGCGGTAGGACCACGGCCCCGCGCACCATTTGGTCCGCGTGCTTGGGGTCGACCCCCAGATTCAACGCCACGTCGATGGTCTGATCGAACTTCGACTTGCGCAGCCCGATCGTCTCTTTGAGCAGCTTGAAGGCATCGGCAACGTTGTACCTCTTGTTGCGGTCCACCTTCGCCGCGGCCGCCGTATAGTTTTTCCCGCCGTGATCCATGACGTCCTCAGTCAACCAACGATCTCGATTCCCATCGACCGCGCGGTGCCGCTCACAGTGTTGATCGCCGCTTCGAGCGAGCCCGCGGTCATGTCCTTCATCTTAAGCTTAGCGATCTCTTCCACCTGTTTCTTGGTGACCTTGCCGACCTTTTCCTTGCCCGGCTGATGCGCCCCGGATCCCTTCTTCTTCTCGGTGTGCAGACCGGCGGCCTTCTTGAGCAGGATCGACGCCGGCGGCGTCTTCAGAACGAAAGAGAAGGACCGGTCCTGATAGACGGTGATCACCACCGGGATGATCAGTCCATCCTTGGCCTGCGCCTGGGTCGCGGCGTTGAATTGCTTGCAGAACTCCATGATGTTGACGCCCTGCTGCCCGAGCGCGGGACCGACCGGCGGCGCGGGATTGGCCTTGCCAGCCGGGATCTGCAGCTTCACCTGCCCTGTGATCTTTTTCATGACTGTGCTCTTTCTAAGCCGGCGCGCTAGGTGGCGGTTTTCTCCACCTGCATGAAGTCAAGCTCCACCGGGGTGGCGCGGCCGAAAATCGAGACCAACACCTTGAGCCGGCCTTTGTCCGGGTTGACCTCTTCGACGGTTCCATTGAAGTTCGAGAAGGGCCCGTCGATGACTCGCACCGTGTCGCCGTCCTCGAACTGCACCTTGGGCTTGGGCTTGAGCGTGCCCTCGGAAATCTGGGCGGTGAGGCGCTCGACTTCCCTGTCCGGCATCGGAGGAGGCTGCTCGTGCGGCGCCCCGCCGACGAAGCCGGTCACCTTGGGCGTGTTCTTCACCAGGTGCCAGGTGCGGTCGTTCATCTCCATCTGAACCAGGATGTAGCCGGGCAGGACCTTCCGCTTGGAGATCTTCTTTTCGCCCTTGACCATCTCCACCACCTGCTCCATCGGGATCAGGATTTCGCCGAACTGATCCTGGAGGTTTTCCAGGCGGATCTTCTCCTCCAGGCTCTTCTTCGCTTTGTTCTCGAAGCCCGAATAGGTGTGGACCGCGTACCACTTCTTGTCTGCCATCAGAGTTTTCCCCACAAGGCCGGCAGCCAAGTCACCATGATCTTGTACGCCAGAGAGTCGATCCCGAAGAGGATCACCGCCGCGGCGAGCGAGGCGATCACGACCGCGACCGTCGAGACCCGAGTCTCGGCCCAACTCGGCCAAGTCACCTTCATCAACTCGGTCGCCACTTCCATCGAAAGCTGCCGAACCCGGGGATTAAAGTAACAGCCAAGACCGGTCGCGACCGCGGTTAGCACGCCCAGGATTGCGGTCGCCCTCCACTGTAGGCCTTCGATGAATTCCGGGTCCGGCAACCCGAACTGGGCCCAGATCAGCGACAGCATGTGCTCCATGAAGAGGGCGAAGATCAGGCCGGCGACGAGGTAGAAGATCACCACCAATCGCTTGGGATCCATTCCCGAGCGGTTTGCCTGCTGACTTGCCTCGCTGACGTTTGCCATCTGGTCCTCGCGCCTGGATCAGGCCAGGAGGGATTCGAACCCCCAACACGCGGTTTTGGAGACCGCTGCTCTACCGTTGGAGCTACTGGCCTATACCTTTCCTTCTTTGTGAGCGGTGTGTTTGCGGCAGCGGGGGCAGAACTTGCTCAGCTCGAGCTTGTCCTGCTGCTTGCGCTTGTTCTTGGTCGTCGAGTAGTTGCGCTCTTTGCAGACGCTGCACTCGAGCGAAATGATGCTTCGATTTCCCTTCGGCATGATGGTGTCCTAACCGTCTTAAGCAATCACCTCGGCCACCACGCCGGCGCCGACGGTGCGGCCCCCTTCGCGCACCGCGAAGCGGAGCTCCTTCTCCATCGCAATCGGGGTAATCAGCTCCACCTCGATGGTGATGTTGTCCCCGGGCATCACCATCTCCACCTTGTCCGGCAGCTTCACCGTCCCGGTGACGTCGGTGGTCCGAAAGTAAAACTGCGGCCGATAGCCGTTG
>Ga0126384_10000593_pt1 | contig 20296 bp, 20 predicted proteins | sample PanSoiMetPlot_36_FD_92543 | JGI IMG/M metagenome (GOLD analysis project Ga0126384, IMG submission 92543) | Tropical forest soil microbial communities from Panama - MetaG Plot_36 | ecosystem: Environmental > Terrestrial > Soil > Tropical forest > Bulk soil | place: Panama | collected 2016-02-17 | reverse complement strand
GACGACGTCGTGTATTCGGCGCCGACCTCGAGGTAGGACCGCAAGGTGCCATATTCGGTCTGGGTGCGCAGATCGACGCTGAGCGCCGCGCGCGTACGCAAGTTGAGGTCACTCGTGTCCGTGCGGGTGAACTGGCCGCCGGCGGTGCCGAAACCGAGCGGAATGCCGCCACCTTCCGCGTCCCAAGCTGTCTGAACGCGGACATAGGAGCCAATCTTCAAGCACGTGTCCGTCCCCGGCACGTACCAAAAGCCGGCGCCGTACAGGCTGCAGACCTTCACGTATTCGACAGGCTTCGCCTTGACGGGAAGATCGGCGGCCTGAGCCCCCGCTGCCGCCATTATGACCGCTGCACTTCCAAGGAAGAATTTCTTCATGAGATCCCCCAGGTTCGGACTCAAAATCGCCACGGTCCGTATCCTGGTGCATATCATGGCGTGCCTGAGTAGGGTGTGCCAAATCCGCAACAATTGGGAAAAATACGTAGCCAGTATCGGTTGTGGAGACGGAAATTTGTGCGGGCGGCGCGAGACGACATCGGGCCGCAAGCGTTCTCCCGCAGCCCTTTTTTGCCTTTCGCTTGATATCTAGGTCGCCGCGTGCCGCGATCAGGTCGCGTTCGCCGCCACCAGCAGCGCGCTCGGCATCTCTATTGCGCGTCATGATTCGTAGTCAGCGAAACTTGATGCGGCGTGCCGCGAAGACGACCATGCGCAGCAACAGCAGGCCATGCCGCCAACGCTGGATGCTCGTCTGTCCGTACTGCCGGCTGCGATATCTCACCGGCACCTCGATGATCCGCAGATTGAGCTTCGCGGCGCCGAACAGCAGATCGAAATCGCCGAACGGATCAAAATCCCCGAAATAGGCCCGGTTGGCGGCGATCCGCCGGTAGTCCTTCGCCCACAGGACCTTGGTGCCGCACAGCGTGTCTCTGATCTTTTGGCCGAGCAGCCAGCTGAACGCCCAGGAGAAGAATTTGTTGCCGACCAGATTGGCGAAGCGCATGGCGTCGTCATCCATCGGGTAGACCAGCCGCACGCCATTGACGAATTCGCCGCAGCCGGATGTGAGCGCATCGAAAAAGCGCGGCAGGTCCTCCGGTGCGACCGTGAGGTCCGCGTCGAGAATGATCAGGATGTCGCCGCTCGCCGCGTCGAAACCCGCGCGGACCGCGTCGCCTTTTCCCCTCCCGCGCTGCTTGAGGAGGATGCTGCGGCGGTCGGGACGCGCCGCGATGCAACGCTCGATCGTCGCGTACGTGCCGTCGGATGAATTTCCCTCGACGAAGACGATCTCCGTGCCGCCGCCCATCTCGGGGATTCGCGCCATCGCCTGCTCGATGTTTCCCGCCTCGTTGCGCGCCGGAACGATGACCGAAACAGTCGGCCGCTCGCCGCTGTGCGGCTGGACGGTCGCGGGCATCGGCCGTGCGACCAGCAGATTGGTCATGGCGAACAAACGAAACGGAAAGAGCTTCGCCAGATAACGGTTGGCGATGCGGGCAAGCCCCGGGACGCCGACCGGACAGATGATTTCGCCCCATTGCCGCAGCGGCTGGTAGCCGGTGAGCTCGAGCAGGTTGTCGAGGTCATGACAGGTGAACCAGTTCTGCAGCAGCGTCGGCTTTGCGGCCCGCAATCTGCGGGCGGCCGAAATGGGCAGCGCCCAGAGCTGACTGAAGAAGTTGAACACCAGCCGGGTTCCCGAATGGCAACAGGGCCGCAGGCGTCGCAGCACGCACTCGACGTCCCACAGGTCGTTGACGAGATCGGACAGAATGATGAAGTCGAATGTCCGCGCGCCGAACTCGATCTCGTGGACATCCCCGATGACGAATTCCATCCCGCCATGGCGCTCGCGCGCCGCCCTGATCATCTCGGCGGACAGATCGACGCCGACGCCGATCGATGGTTCAAGCGCAGCCAGCAGATCGCCACCGCCGCATCCGAGCTCGAGGACCGTCGCACCCGGCGGAACGATTTGCCGATAAATGGCGGCGAGATAGGAGTGATAATAACGACTCCAGTCGCCGTACTGCCCGTGGGCGACATTGTCCCAGTGGGTCCTGCGGGCGCCCTGGTACTCGTAGTAGCCCGTGCGCGTGAGGTCGGCTGCGCCGGTGCGCGCGAGGGTCTCGACAGGCAGTTGCACGATCTTGGAGCCCGAAAATCCCCGACGAAAACTTTACGTCGGATTTATCTGCGCTTGCAGACGTCGCCTGCTGGTAGGTCGACTTCTCGCCGACCGGCGGCAGGAACTGATTCGGCATGGCGTCGCACAAGACCGGCCACAGCCGCGTGCCGACACCGCCCGGCATGCACCAGCGGAACGACGCCAGCCGAAGACATCAGGTTACCGTGTTGGCCGAGACGAAGGGATGACGGAGGCGAGGACGGATCATGACCGCCGGATCACAGCAGCCGAGCCCTTAATGAATTGGCTGAGGCGGCGGCGTCTCGCCCGGTTGGGCGCTCGCATTGGCCGGCGGCTCGTCGGCCGGCGTGCTGGCGGGCGCGGCTGGGTCGCCGTGAATCGATCTCTGGTACTCGTCATATCCCGGCGCTCCCGCACGCGGCGGTGTCCCGCGCGGCAGGCCGCCGGCCCAATCCGGCAGATTGTCGGCGAGGAAGTTGCTGTTGGTTGAGCAAGATGCCGTCAGCAATGCGGCCGAAACCACAAGGCTCAGTCGGAAAAGACCCCTCGCCATCGGATGCTCGCGATACCCCACGCACCCTGGCGCTGCAATTTGGACGGCCGAATGGCGGACCGGCGCCTCAGGCGACTTGTCCCCGGACGTCGGCGCCCGCCAGCATGGCGCCGAGCCAGAAGAACAGTATCCGGCTCTCGGGGAAGGTGGAGAAATGCGAGCTGGCGAGGCTGGTCGCGCACAACCCGATCAACGCAGCGACTGCGAGTTGCCGGTAGGGCGTCGGCGCCGGACAGGCAAGCACGCGGCCGATGAAGAAGAGGAAGGCCAAGAGCCCGATCAACCCCTGCTCGGTGGTGATCTTGAGAAACTGATTGTGGGGATCTCCGGACTCCTGGCCCTGCCACCCAGGTACGCCCTGGATATAGGGCCGATAGCCATCCTGAAACCCGCCGGTGCCGACCCCGAGAATCGGATGATCGCGGATCATCCGGAGCGCATTGCGCCAAAAGACGACGCGATAGCCGATCGAGCTTGCCTGTGGCGCCTGGTCGACGGTCTCGATCTCGTGAACGGCCTGTTCGAAGCGCTCGCGAACATGAGCGCTCGACACCAGCACCAGTCCGACGCAGACCAGGACGCCAAGGCCGGCGGCCGCCTTCGCGCGCCACGAACCCGCGGCAAGCAAGGTGACCACGACGACCGCCATAACCATCAGCGCCAGGTAACCGCTGCGGCCCGTGAGGACAAAGACGACGTCGATCATCATTGCGGCGCTCGCGGCAACCATGACCCGCCTGTCGCCCAGCAGCCGGTCGCCCGCAAAGGCATCCGGGCGCATGATCGCGGCGATGCAGACAATGATCGCGATCGAGGACGCGACACCCTGGACCGCGTAGTTCTGGAAGACGACGCCCCGCCCAAGCCATGACGGCAGGTTCAGCGACGTGACGATCACCCCCGATGCCAGCGTCGCAAGCAGACAAGCGACGACGATCGTCTTGAGCACCAGCCGCTTCGACGCCGCATCGTCGAAGACGGCTGCGGCGAGCGGCAGCAGCAGGATGCGCCGCCAGCCCGCCAGCGCGTGCAGCGAATCGTGCCATGCGGCCGGACCGTAGAAGGTCGCCGCCATGACGACGATCGCTAACGGCGCAAGGCCGATCACCGCCGGGTTGCGCCACACGCCCAGCAGCCGACGGCGCGGCTCCGGCAACAGCGCGAATGTCAGATAGCTCGCGAATTCGAAGGCGATCGAGATCGAGGTCGAGACCAGCACGCTGACGAAGACGCCGAGCAGCAGCACGCGGACAAGCCCGACGCCGCCATCCACCGACGCCTTGATGTGCAAACGAGGTTTCATGCCACGCGGCGTGCCGATCAGTGCTTGTGGTAGGCGCGGTACCACGCGATGAACCGACGAACCCCGTCGGCGATGGGCGTGGCCGGAGCAAATCCCACGGCTTCGCGCAGATCATCGACGTCCGCGAACGTCGCCGGCACGTCGCCGGGCTGCATCGGGACGAGTTCGCGAGTCGCGGCTTTCCCCACCGCATCCTCGATCAGCCGCACCACCTCGGTGAGCTCGACCGGCGTATGATTGCCGATGTTGAAGACGCGCCAAGGCGCGCGGCTCGTCGCTGGATCGGGCCGCTCGCTCGACCAGCGCATGTCCGCGGCCGGCGGCCGATCGATCAGCCGGACCACCGCCTCGGTGACGTCGTCGACATACGTGAAGTCGCGCCGCATCTTGCCGTGATTGAACAGCCTGATCGGGCGGCCGGCAAGGATCGCGTCGGTGAACAACCACATCGCCATGTCGGGTCGCCCCCACGGCCCGTATACCGTAAAGAAGCGCAACCCCGTCGCCGGCAGGCCGAACAGGTGCGCATAGGCGTGCGCCATCAGCTCATTGGCCTTCTTGGTCGCGCCATACAGACTTAACGGATGGTCGACGTTCTGTGCGGTCGAGAACGGCAGCGCCGAATTGGCGCCGTAGACCGAGGACGAGGATGCGTAGACGAGATGCCGCGATTTCGCATGCCGGCAGCCTTCCAGAATATTGAGAAAGCCGGTCAGGTTGGCATCCGCATAGGCATGCGGATCGACCAGCGAGTGGCGTACGCCGGCCTGCCCCGCAAGATGAACGACGCGGCTGAATCGGTGCTCGTCGAACAGTGACGCCATGCCGGCGCGGTCGGCGAGATCGAGCTTGACGAACCGAAAGGGCGTGACGTTGGCGAGTTCGCCGAGACGCGCCTGCTTGAGTGCCGGGTCGTAATAGGCATTGAGGTTGTCGAGACCGACGACGCTGCGGCCATCCGCGAGCAGGCGGCGCGCCACGTGAAACCCGATGAACCCAGCGGCGCCGGTGACCAGGATCGGCTCATCCGCCATCGGCTTGTCCCTTGCGAAGCTTGTGCCGTTTCACAGACGCCACAGCTCGACACGCGCGGGCTGCGCCGCGCGATCGAGCACCCCCTTCACGTCCAGTACGATGCCGCCGCCCGGCTTGAGCAATCGCTCGATCATCGGCCATCCGCCGCGTGCATAGTCGCCATGGGCCACCGCGAGAACGATCGCATCGGCCTGGCGCAATGCCGGCATGTCGATGAGCGAAATTCCGTATTCCCGCTTCGCGTCCTCGGCGGGCGCGATCGGATCGTGGACCTGCGCGGCGATTCCAAACGATGCGAGCTCGCGGACGATGTCGACGACCTTGGAATTGCGGATGTCGGGGACGTTCTCCTTGAACGTCAGGCCGAGCACGGTCACGACCGGCGCAGCGCGTCCGCGCTGCATCAGCATGCGCACGCATTCGCGCGCGACACGGCGGCCGACCCCGTCATTGATGTGCCGGCCGGCGAGGATCACCTGCGGCGCATAGCCTGCGCGTTCGGCCCGATGGGTGATGTAGTAGGGATCAACGCCGATACAGTGGCCGCCGACCAGCCCGGGGCGGAAGGGAAGGAAGTTCCATTTGGTCCGCGCCGCCGACAGCACGTCGCCGGTATCGAGGCCGAGCGCGTGGCAGATTGCGGACAGCTCGTTCATGAATGCGATGTTGAGGTCGCGCTGGGTGTTCTCAATCACCTTGGCGGCTTCGGCTACCTTGATCGAGGGCGCGCGATGAATTCCCGCCTTCACGGCCGAGCCGTAGACCTCCGCGACGACGTCCAGCGTCTTTGCGTCGAGCGCGGAAACGACCTTGGTGATGGTCTCGAACCGGTGGGCCTTGTCGCCCGGATTGATCCGCTCGGGCGAGTAGCCGACGGAGAAATCGGGCCCGCAGGCAAGACCGGACGCGCCCTCGAGCACCGGCACGCAGTCCTCCTCCACGGCGCCCGGATAGACGGTCGACTCGTAGACCACGACGTCGCCGCGCTTGAGCACGCCGCCCACCGTCTTCGACGCCGCCAGAATGGCGGAAAGATCCGGACGGTTGGCTGCATCGATCGGGGTCGGCACGGTGACGATGAAGAAGTCCGCCGCCGCGATCGCCGCCGGGTCGTCAGTGTAGCTGAGGTTCGGCTGAGCGAGCTCGGCAACCTCAACCTCGCGCGTGCGATCGAGACCGGTGCGCAATTCATCGACCCGACCGCGATCGATGTCGAATCCGACCACCGGCGCCCCGGCACGGGCGAACGCGACCGCCACCGGCAGGCCGACATAGCCGAGTCCGACGACCGCGATCTTACGACTGTGGGGCAAGCCGCAAGCCTTTCATGCGCGCGTCACGGTTTCGTGGGCGCCGCCGCATGTCCTCTGGCGCGGCGCGGTCACGTATAGGCCCGCCGCCAAGCCTGGAATTGCAGCACCGCCCAGAGTCCATGTTGCGCGTCGCGCCGGCCGGACAGAAACTCTGTGAACCAGCGGAGCACCGCGGCCCGATCGAACAGGCCGTCCGACATGGCGCCCGGCGCCAGCAGGTCCTCGGCCCACGGCCGCAATGGGCCGCGGATCCAATCGCCAACCGGAATGCCGAAACCCATCTTCGGCCGATCGACCACCGATCGCGGCACGTAGCGCGCGAGCACGCTGCGCAGCGGACGCTTGCCTTCCCGGTTGACGATCAGCCGGGCGGACGGAATCCGCCAAGCGAACTCCACCACCCGATGATCGAGCAACGGCACGCGCGCCTCCAGACTCACGGCCATCGAGGCGCGATCGACCTTGGTGAGGATGTCGTCCGGAAGATAGGTCAGCATGTCGAGGAGACGCAACTGCGAGACGGTGTCGAGCCCGCGCGTCTCGCCGCCGAGACGTTCGATCACGTCCGCCGGCTCGGTCACGCCGGGCAGGAAACGGACCGGCTGCGGCGTATAGGACACCGCGCGCCGGTACATGTCGAGCGGATCCGCGTCCGCAAGCAACGCCGCGCCCTTGTGGATCTTGTCGCCGGCGTGGCTGAGCCTGAGCGACGGGGGCAGCGCCCGCGCCAGCATGTCCCACACGTCGGCGGACAGAAGCTCGATCGAGCGGGCGGCGACACGGCGCAGCGGCCGCGGCAGGCGGCGCGCCGCGCCGGCCAGCCGGGCAATGCCCTGATAGCGCACATAGCCGCCGAAAACCTCGTCGCCGCCGTCGCCCGACAGCGCGACCGTGACGTCGCGGCGCGCAACCTGCGACACCAGAAAGGTCGGCAATTGCGAGCTGTCGGCGAATGGCTCGTCGTAGATCGCGGGCAGCCGCGGGATGATGGCCTGCGCGTCGGCTGCCGACAGCACCACCTCGGTGTGATCGGTGCCGAGATGGCGCGCCACCGCCTTGGCGTTGGACGCCTCGTCGAATCCCCGCTCGCGAAAGCCGATCGAGAAGGTCTTGACCGGACGGCTCGCGGCCCGCTGCATCAAGGCCACTACGGTCGAAGAATCGATCCCGCCCGAGAGAAACGCGCCGATCGGCACGTCCGACACCATCTGCCGCTTCACCGCGTCGGCAAGCAGATCGTCCAGCTCCTCGGCGATCTCCGCCTCGGGACGCCGGTCGCAATCCTGCTGGGCGCGGCGCGCGATGTCCGCGAGGTCCCAATAGCGCCGCACCGTGGCGCCGGCCCCGTCGATCTCGAGCCGGTGGCCGGGCGCCAGCTTGGCGACGTCGCGGAAGATGGTTGCGGGCGCCGGCACGCAGGCATAGCGCAAATAGGACGCGACCGCGCCCGGCTCGACCGTGAACGCAAGGCCCGGCAGCGCGCGCAGCGCCTTGAGCTCCGACGCGAATGCGAATACGCCGTTCTGCCGCGTCCAGTAGAGCGGCTTGATGCCGAGCCGGTCGCGGGCCAGGTGAAGCCTGCGCGATGCGCGATCGAACGCCGCGAAGGCGAACAGCCCGTTGGCCCGGTCGAGCGCGCCGTCGATGCCGAACCGCGCGATCGCTTCGACCAGCACCTCGGTGTCCGAGGTTCCCCGCCACGGCAGGTCGATCTCCGCCGCCATCTCGGCGCGATTATAGAGTTCGCCGTTGTATGTGATGACGACGCGCCCATCGGCGCTTGTCATCGGCTGCACGCCGGTCGGCGTGAGATCGATGATCGCGAGCCGGCGATGGCCGAGCGCGACACCCGCATGCGCATCGATCCAGTGTCCGTCACCATCGGGCCCCCGATACGCGATCGCATCGGTCATCGCGCGCGCCTCGCCCGCCAGCACGGGCTCGGGTGCCCCGCCGAATCGCCACAAGCCGGCGATGCCACACATGACTCAGTGCCACTGGAACCGGCTGGCGACGAGAGCGCGGAGCGCTGCATGCGCAAACGGCGCCATCAGGAACGATCTGAGCAGCGCGCCCAGCGCGGCCGGCCAGTTGTCCTGCCGATAGTGGGCGGCGCTCTTCTCGCAGGCGAGCGCCGCGCGAAAATGCCGTCGCGCGGTGCCCGGCAGGGCCGAATAGTGCTTCTCGTCGATCTTTTCGAGAGCATCGAGGGTCTGTTGCGCATCGGCGAACCACGAGGGTTCGCGCCGCGCCAACGGCTCCGCCAGATAGCCGAGCCGATACCGCGCCGCGAAACGCAGCAGCCAGTCCCAGTCCTCGAAGCGCCGAAAATCGGTGTCGAACATGCCGATCTCGCTGAAGACTCGGGGCTCGCAGATCATCGTGGTGCCGGGGCTGACGAAGCAGCCCCAGATCAGGTCCGCGCGCGAGAGCGAACCCGTCTCATAATGCGGCCACACCACGCCGGGCTGGCCGGCGCGCACAAGGTGACACGCCGTGCAGCTCGCCGCATAGCCGTGCTCGCGCATGAACGCGATCTGACGCACCAGCTTGTCCGGCTCCCAGACGTCGTCGGAGTCGAGAAAGGCCAGCAGGTCGCCATCCGCGGCCGCGATGCCGGTGTTCCGGGCGGCCGCAGCGCCCCGGTTGCGGTCGTGCCGGACGCGGCTGACGCGAGCGTCATAGCGCTGCAGCGCCCCGGCGAGATCGTCGGTCGAGCCATCGTCGGCGACGATGACGCGCAGCGCCGAGTCCGGCGGCAATTTCTGCGCCAGCACGCTGTCGATCGCCTGCCTGACCGAATGCGCCCGGTTCCACACCGGGACGATCACGTCGATTGTGCTCGGCATCTTGATCTTGCTGAGAGAAATGCGGCGCTCATGTCCCGATGCGAGCCCTCATCCGCACCACGATGTCTGTGACGAGCGTCGCCGGCCAGAAAGGCCGGATGCGGAATGCACGGCGCACGACGTTCCACGCCTCGCGCCATGCGCCCCCGCGTGCGAGCGAGACGGAGAGCATCGCTGCCTCGGCGGCGTGCCAGCGCCGAAGCGCCGCGCGAAACCCGGGCTGGGGCTCGACCGCGCCGCTCGGCATGTAGCGGGCGATGATTGCGAGATGCTCGCGTCGAATCGCGGCGTAGTTGCGCTTGCCGCGATCCATCGTGTTGGAGCCATCATGGATGAGATAACGATAGACCGGCCGTTTGATCTCAGCGATGCTCACGCCAGCGCGCCAAGCGCGCAGCATCCAGTCGCGGTCGGCCGCCAGACGATAGGTCGTATCGAACATACCGATCCGATCGAAGGTGGTGCGGCGGATGCACAGGCTGTTGATGGCGCATGCGCCCCGCATCAGCAGGTCGGGAGTCAGTGTACCATGGGCCCGGCGATCGGCGTCCGCGCGCGGCGCGATGGCGCCGGCGGCGGTTTCCTCGACGTAACTGGGCCAGCCCCTCACGATGCCGGCCTCGGGGTTGCGATCGAGCGCGTCCACAAGGGTCGCGAGCGCGTCAGGCAGGAGGCTGTCGTCGGCATTGAGCAGGCAAATGGCCGGCGCGCGCGATTCCTCGATGCCACGATTGATTGCCTCGTAGATCGAGGTGCCCGGTGCGGAGATCACCGCCACACCGGGAACCGCCGAAGCAATCGCGACCGTCTCGTCGCAGGAGCCGCCATCGACGAGAACTGCTTCAAAGGGGACGGATTGCTCGATGAGGCTCTTCAACGCGTCACCGAGCGTGCGCGCCGCGTTGAGCGCCGGCATGATAACGGCGAGCACCGGGTTATCGGAACATGGCATCGGCCGGTCGCCTGCGAGATCGAACCAAGTTGAAGATGACGATGTGGCCGCGCGATCTTCCTGCGCCGCCCTTCTGTCGGTTGCCGAAAATCACGGCATCTTGCAAATCACTGCATCTTGTATTGCATAGATCACTATATTGCATGTGTGCTGACTTTCCGCGCTTGCGCGCGTCTGCCTCTGGACGGTGGGTGGAACTACATCCCGAGCCAAGGTCCATCAACCATGACTGGCTCGCCCGAACCCCACGCTTCCAAGCAGGCGCCTGAATTTCCGCAGCAACGCGTCGCCCCTGCTCCGCGCCGGCGCATTGTGGCGGAAGAACTCACGAATGGCTGCGCGCCCGACTGCGCTTTCCTCGACCGCGATCCCGCCGACCGCAACTGGCGTCGCGCTGAGCGTCACGTCGTACGCGTCGGTGCTGCTCTTGGTGTGCGTTCCCGAGCCGTCGTGGCCGATATTGTGGGCAAGCGATCGCCCCGGATAGAGGATTAACAGGCCGCGAAGAAAGCAGCTCGCGTGCCAGCGGATGGCCCACGAGTCGACGCGCCCGGCGACCTGATCTTCAAGCATCTGCGTGAATCCCATCGCGCCCTCGAAATCGAAGGCGTGGGTCAAATTACGCTCGCGCAGCTGCGCGAGCAGCCGGCGGCCGTCGGGATCATAATGGCTCCATCGATCTCGCCAGGTCGCCCAGGTCCAGCAGTCGGCGCCGCGAATGAAAAACGTTTCGGCAACGTGGCGATCGAGCGGATAGCAGTATCCCGAGATGCTCCCGACCCGCGTATCGGAACCGTAGGAGTGGAGCGCGCCATTCATGAAGCGCAGGAACGACGGGCTGACGACGATGTCGTCCTCAATGATGATCGTCTGTTCGCTGCTGCAGAGCACCTCGGATACGCCTTCCGTGATATTGCGGGCGAGACCAAAGTTCGTCTCTCGATGGACGACGTTGATCGCCTTGAAGCCGTCGAGGGCGCGCAACATCCGGCGGACAGCATCGACGCCCGCAACAGCCGCTTCGTCCTTCGGTGCGTCGCAAAAGACGTGGAGGTCCGTGTCGGCCGCGTCCGGATTGCGCCGCAACGCGTCGAGGGTAAGCCTGAGGTGCTCGGGCCGGCGGTAGGCGAACAGCGCGATCGGCGCCGGCATGCGGCTCAAGCCTTTCCGAAGAACGCGCGCACGCTGTCGATCACGGCGTCGCGCGCGCCGGGCGACATGCCGGGATACAGGGGCAGCGTCAGGATCTCACCAGAGAGCATCTCGGTCACGCGCAATGGGCCGGGAATCCTCGCGCCGCTCCCGATCCCTGGTTGCGCGTGCACCGGGTAGGGATAGTGAATACCGGTGGAGATGCCGGCGTGGTCGAGATGCTGGGCGAGAGCGTCGCGTCGGTCGCAGCGCACGACGTAGAGATGATAGACGTGCCGGCGCCCCGCAGGCTCATGTGGCAGGACGAGCGGCAGATCGGAAAATGCCGAGTTGTAGTGCTGGGCGATGGCGCGGCGCCGCTCCACAGCCTCCGCCAGATGAGCGAGTTTCACATTGAGGATCGCGGCCTGCAACTCGTCGAGCCGCGAGCAACGGCCGCCCGGCAGTTCCGCGAATTGCGGGCGCGTCCAGCCATAAGTCCGCAGTTGGCGCGCCCGCTCCACGATCTCGCTCGCGGAGGCCGCGACCAATCCGCCGTCGCCCACCGCGCCGAGATTCTTGGTCGGATAGAAGCTGAAGCATCCGGCCGCGCCAATCGATCCGACCTGGCGTCCCGACACCGCGGCCTCCTGCGCCTGAGCGCAATCCTCGATGACCGCAATGCCGGCTCTGTCCGCAATCGCGCAGATTCGCTCCATATCTGCAGGACAGCCGTAAAGATGCACCGGGAGAACCGCCCGGACGCGCGGACCGATCGCCGACTCCAGCGCGTCCGGATCAAGGCACAGCGTCTTCGATTCGACGTCGATCAGCACCGGGACGGCGCCCGCCATGCGAATCGCCGCGACGGTAGGTCCGGCGGTGTGGGAGACGCTGATCACCTCATCTCCCGGCGAGACGCCTGCAGCAAGGAGCGCGAGCACCAGCGCGTCAGTTCCGCTGGCGACACCAACCGCGCCCGCCGTTCCGACGCGGGCGGCGATCCTGCGCTCGAATTCCGCAACTTCCCTGCCCAGAATATAGCTGCCGCCATCCAGCACGCGCGCCATCGCGGCCAGAATGTCGGCGCGCAAATTCCCGAGGTCGGCATCCGGATCCGCGAGGGGTATTCGTCCCTTCGCGTGCCGGGTTTCCGCCTCGACTGTTGTTTTCAACTCAGCTGGCATCGGCGCGAATCGGCGTCATACGTCCGAACAAGAAGCCGGCGTATTGCGCCTGCTCAGGTGCATTGGGAACGTAAGGACGCTCCGCCACCAAAAATTCGCGGTCGAGCACGAACCCGCGCGCGGTGACGAAATCGACCAATCGTGTCCGGTTGAGAAACCACCCCGGGTATTCGGTCAGATAGCCGTACCGGTGAGGCCGCTGGACGACGACGAAATCGTCGTTGTCTTCGACGATCGGAAGTCGCGTCAGCATGAGCCACCGCTCGGCGCTCGTGCACAGGCGATCAAGCAGCGCGTAGCAATCGCGCGTGTAGTGCAGCGAGCTGCTCGCAAAGACCAGATCGTACCGCCGCGACAGCGCCTGCGTCTCGTCCGCCACGAAAGTCGCGTCGGGCAGGAGCTCACGTCCGACCGCGCACAGCGTGGCCAGATCCTTGATGACGAATTCGAGGTCGAGCTCAGGATAGAGCCTGCGCGCAAACACGAAATAGTGGCCCGCTCCCCCGCCCCAATCGAGGACGCTAATTCGTCGCTTGCCGAGCGCCGTCCGCCCGAGCGCATAGGCAAAGCTCATGATCGTGTTGTGCGCGCCGACGTCCGGCGCAGCGTCGGCGGACGCCTCGTGGGATCGTCCAAACGGCTGCGCGCCGTCGACCGATCGGACGAAGCCCGGCCACTTCTCCCGCTGTGTCCGGGCGATCGACTCGTGCGCCCAGCCCGGATGCGCGGTCCAGACCTCGTCCGCGTCGGCCACCATCTCCCAGCTCGGCCGTCGCGCCCCCGGCAGTCCGATGCTGATCACCCGATCCCTCGCCCACCTGACGAGCCCGATCAGCGCCGGTGGCAACAGCCACAGCGCGATCCGCTTGAATTGCGGTTTCATGAATTGCGGTTTCATGGGCGGATCAGCAGCCCGTGTCCGCCAGTTTCGCGCCACCGCGAGGGCCTCATTGCGACGCCAGCACGAAAAGCCCGAGCGCTAGAAGCGTCCCGACCCTTCGACCGCCGCAATGCCGCTGACCGCGACGACGGGGCGCGGTCAGGTCGACGGTCGGCGCTCGAAGGCAAATCCGATCCCGGCTCCCGGATACCAATGGTCCTTCGGCGCCTCGCGGAAGAAAACGAAACAGCGCCCTGTCTCCCACGCAAAGCGGCAGAGACTATCCGTCACGTGGCTGTTGTCGCCGAGGATGATCGCGCCAGGACTCAATTTCTCGGCAACCGTCTGATATTCGCGATACTCGTAGTCGCCGCTGTGGTCGCTGTCGTTGATGAAGATGTCGATCTGGTCCTTGAACGCTTCCAGCGTCGATATCGAATCGCCGTAGACGATCTCGCCGACCCCGACATATGGCCCCCTGAGCAGCATGCCGGTGTCCCGGCGGATCTCCGTGCCCCAGTAGCGGCCCGGGTGGCCCTCGGCGGCATTGCGCATGAGCGCGGCGCAGATGACGCAGCTGCCGACGCCGGCGTCGACGCCGGTCTCGATGACGACACGTGGCTTCTTGAGACGGACCATGGCGTACCATCCGACGCGGCGCCCGAAGAGGAAGCGGACGTCCTTGGGATAGGCGAGCTCGGCCGCGACGCGCGTCAAGTGCGCGGTGAGATCGGCGTCGTTGTCGAGCTCACGGAAGATGCTTTCCACCTCCCGCGCCGCCTCCCCGGTCAAGGTCGAGATCAATCCCGCGAGATGCTTGCGATTGAGATCGGTGAGATCGTAGTAGAAATTCGAGAGCTCGGTATCCTGCGCAGCCCACGCGCTGACGAGATCGAGCGCCGGCTGGTAGTACCGCATGGCCATCGCCGAGCGCACCTTGGTCCGGCTCAACCGATAGCGCCACCGTTCGGCCGTCATCACGGCGGGGCGGAGCAATGCCTTGACGGGCTCCGGGACGAGGGCGCGAAGCGAGTTCATGGGAGTCGGCAACAAGCGAGACATGCGCCTGCTCAGGATCGCTGGCGCGCCAGCCACGTCCGCACGGTCGCGTATCCTGAGCGCAACGCCAGCGGTTCGGCATAGCACCGCGCCAATGCCGCCAGCCGCCCGAGCCGCCGCTCGCGCGCGTAGCGCCGGCTCCATGACACCGGCAGTGCGGGCTCGACGCGCGACCGGTAGAGGATGTCGCGCTCGGTGAGCTCGGCGACCGTCTCGTAAAATGGCGCGACCACTTCCTCGACCTTGCCGCGATAGCGCGCTTCGATCAGCATGTAACGCGGACGGAATCGGCTGAAATCGATCCCGCGCAGCACGTTCTCCTCGTAACCTTCGACATCGAGCGACAGCAGGTCGATCCGGCCGATCTCGTATCGGGTCAGGAGATCGTTCAGCGCGACGCAGGATGCGGTGAAGCGATACGGCCGCAGGTTCTGGATGATGGCACCGGTCTGGATATGCGCATCCTGCTCCGCGGCACTCGACATGGCGCCGTCGACCGTCGACATGAGGTTGCAATAGGTCATGTCGAGCGAAGCGCCGCTCTGGCTGAAGGTCCCGAGCGCCGCATTGACCGTCACGGCTCCGGGCCGAAGCAGCCGGCACCGCCATGCCAATGCCGGGACCGGCTCGATCAGCAGCCCTCGCCAGTTGCGATAGCGCTCGAAATGGAGCGTGTTGCTCTGCGCGATCCCGTCATTGCCCCCCGCCTCGACGAAGAATCCATTGTCGAAATCAATGTATTGCTGCAGCTTCCTGTCGAGGTCGTTCAGCGCGAAATAGCGCGCGCTGAGCCGCGGATCCCACTGCCGAAGTAATCCCGGAATGATCATCTGCTTTCGAGATATTCGCGGTAGTCGCGGACATAGTCGGATTCGTCGTAAGGGCCGGACGACAGTACGAGGCAGACCGCGCCGGCGCTGAAATCCTTGAGCTCCAGCCAGACGCCGGCCGGGACGTAAATCGCTTCCGTCGGATGCGCGAGGCTCTCCACCCGGCGTTGCGCGCCGTCGTCGATCACGACCGTGCACGCACCGGCCATCATGATCAGGAACTGCTCCTGCGCGCGGTGCGCATGCCCGCCGCGCTGGTTGCCGGCCGCGACATCATAGATCGCGAAGATCCGCTCGACGGTAAACGGAATGTGCCGGCCTCGCTCGGCGAACATCAGGGTGCCGCGCGGATCGACCATCTCCGGCAGGATCACCTTGATCGCCGCCGCAGGCGAGCGTTGCCGTCGCGCGCTCATGCGGGGCCGAACGTCACGCAGGCGCGGCCGAAGCCGCGCCTGATCGCGCAGATGAGGCTGTAGCGCGCCCGATTCAGCGCGAGCACGATCACGCAGACGGCCGGCTGATCCATCGCAGCCTCACGTCCTGCCCAGCGAGAAATCCAGCTGCCGCCGATAGAGCAGGTGACGACCGACGCCTTCGATCGTCATCGGCTGGAGATCGCGCAGGATGGACGATCCGATCGCCTTGAGTTCGGCGATCGCCTGCCACAGCTCACGCACATAGGGGCGATAGATCGCGCGCACCACGTCGGACGTGAACGTGTAGTCGCCCCGCGCCATCAGTACGGGCCGGATGCCGAGGAACGGCCGCCAGACCCGAAGCGCGTGATAGTGATAGAACACGACAGGCAGATCATCGACCAGGAGGCCGTCGCGGTCAGCGGCGAGCCGGTGCTTGCCGATGTTCCAAGGGCCGAGCCCGACGCCAGGATGCGCCGAGATGACCAGCCGTCGATAGCGATCCGGCCACTCGTCGAGATAGTTCTGATCGCCGCACCGGCCCGCCGCCGGGTCGAGCGAGCAGTCGGCCAGGCATTGCGCCTTCCATCGCTCGACGCACACGCGACCCTCGGGATCGTTGCGGATCGCCACCACGCCGACATTGAAACGGCCGGACACGGCCCGGAAATGCGTATATTCCGGGCCGAAGTCATGCTCGTGGATGAAGATGCTCTTGTCGCCGAGTTCGTCGAGAATGGCCCGCGGCGACGAGAAAAATCGAATGTCGGCGTCGACATAGGTGACGACCTCGCCGGCCGGGTGCCGGTCGAGCACGTAGCTCAGCAGCGGCGTCGTGCACGTCCAGCAATATTCCCCCACCGTCCGGCTGGCGCGCGCCGCCCGCAGCGCATCGTCCTCGAATTCGCCGAGACGGATGATCCGCGCCCGGCCGAGCCCGAGGCGGCCGAGCGCGTCGGCCGAGAAATCATCCATGCACAGGATATAAAGGACAAAATCCGTTCCGGCCGTCCGTTCGAGCGAGCGGTAGAGCGCGACGCCCTGCGGAAGATAGGCGCGGTTGAACAGCGTGCAGAAGATCAAGGCTTGCTGCCGGGCCGGGGGAATGTCTGGTGGCGACGGACTTGCCCGATCACCATGCGGTCCATCCGCCGTCGACCGGGATGTTCGCGCCGGTGATGTCGCTCGAGGCATACGGCATTCCGAACTGGGCCGTGCCGACGATCATTTGCGCGTGCTCTCTTCTGCATGGCGGTACGCTCGCCGGCATTCAATAGCCGCGGATTGACAATTCCTGGAGATAGCGGCCGTAGTCGCTGTTACGCAGCGTCGCGGCCCGCTGCGCCAGATGATCCGCGTCGATCCATCCCTTGCGAAAGGCGATTTCCTCGAGGCAGGCGATCTGCAGTCCCTGGCGGTGCTGAAGCGTGGCGACGAAATTCGCCGCCTCGAGCAGCGCCGTGAAGGTTCCGGTGTCGAGCCAGGCGAAGCCGCGGCCGAGCTGCTCGACGACCAATAGCCCCGCCTCGAGATAGGAACGGTTGATGTCGGTGATCTCCAGCTCGCCGCGGAGCGAAGGCTTGATCTCGCGCGCGACGTCGATGACGCGCTCATCGTAGAAATAGAGCCCCGTCACCGCCTGATTGGAGCGCGGCTTCTCCGGCTTCTCCTCGATCGAAAGTGCGCGCCCGTCCGGCGCGAACTCGACCACGCCGAAGCGCGACGGATCGTGCACCCGATAGCTGAAGACGGTCGCACCCTTTTCGCGCTGCCGGGCACGATCCAGGTAGTCGACGAAGCCCTGGCCGAAGAAGATGTTGTCGCCGAGGACGAGCGCCGAATGATGGCCGCGGATGAAGTCTGCACCTATCAGGAATGCCTCGGCCAAACCGTTTGGTGCCTTCTGCTCGGCGTACGAGAAATCGAGGCCGAAGGCGGAGCCGTCGCCGAGAAGATCGCGAAACAGCGGCAGGTCGCGCGGCGTCGAGATGATGAGGATCTCGCGGATATCCGACAGCATCAGAACCGAGATCGGGTAGTAGATCATCGGCTTGTCGAAGATCGGCAGCAGCTGCTTGCTGATGGCGCTGGTCATCGGCCACAGCCGCGTTCCGCTGCCGCCGGCGAGCACGATTCCGCGGCGCGTGGGGATCATGTCATGCTCCGACGCCGATGCGCGCGGGCTCGTAGCCGCGGTCGAGCAACTTCTGCCACCACGCACGGTTCTCGAGATACCAGGAGACGGTCTGCCGAAGACCGTCCGCGAAGCCTAACTCGGGACGCCAGCCGCAAAGATTGAACATCGCGTTGCTTGCCATGGCGTAGCGCAGATCGTGGCCGGGACGATCGGCAACAAACGTGATCTTTTCGGCATGCGGCCGCGCGGCCGGCGCGAGCGCGTCGAGATGCGCGCAAAGCGCGCGCACCGCGTCGATGTTTTTCCACTCGTCGCCGCCGGCGAAATTGTAGGTCTCGCCCGGCTCCGCCCGTGTGACGAGCTGCTCGAGCCCGCGCACCAGGTCGCCGACGTGCAGCCAGTCGCGCACGTTGGCGCCCTTGCCGTAGACCGGAAGCGGCCTGCCGGCGAGCGCCGCAATGATCATGTGCGGAATGAGCTTTTCGGGATATTGCCGCGGACCATAGGTGTTGGACGCGTGCACGACGCTGACCGGCAGACCGTAGGTCGCGCCGAAGGCGCGCGTGAAGTGATCGCCGGCAGCCTTCGATGCCGCGTAGGGCGAGTTGGGCGCGTAGTTGCTCTCCTCCGTGAACGCACCCTCGGCGATCGAGCCGTAGACCTCGTCGGTCGACATCTGGATGTAGCGAAAGGCGCGCTGCCCGGCTGCGTCGAGCCCGCGCCAATAGGCAAGGCACGTGTCGAGCAATCGGCAGACCCCGGTCACGTTGGTCTCGATGAACGGGTCCGCCTTGTCGATCGAACGGTCGACGTGGCTCTCGGCCGCGAGGTTGAACACGATGCGCGGCCGATGCCTGGAGAGCAGCGAATGCACCAGTGCGCGGTCGCCAATGTCGCCGCGCACGAAGACGTGACGCTCGTGCCCGTCGAGGGCCGCGAGGTTGTCGGGGTTTCCCGCGTAGGTCAACAGATCGAGATTGACGACGCGATTGCCGGACGCGACCAGGCGCTCGACCAGGTGCGAGCCGATGAACCCGGCGCCGCCGGTGATCAGGAGCGTGTCTTCCATCGACGATTCTGTCGCGTACCCGTGCGCGTGTCGGTGTCCGCGCTACGCTCGTTCCCAGACGATGACCGACCCGGGGAGATTGGGACGGTGAGCCAGGAAATCGAACTTGATCGGCTGTCGAATCGCGACTTTTCCGTCGCGCTCAAGAGACTCCATGACGCTCAGGAGGTTGGTATTGTAGTGCATCGCTTTTGCCGAGCGCCGCATCGAGCGCCGAAGCGCCCATTCCGACGTAAAGGGCACATTCCATGACCTTCGCTGCCATCCGACCGGTTCGATATGCACGACCCTGTGCAAGCCGGGAATCGCGAGAAGCGCGTCGAATACCCGCCGGTCGATCTGCGGTATCTGTTCTACGCTGTAGCACGAGAATGCGAATGTCTTCGCGTTCGTATCGAAATTGGTGAAGACCGGCGCGTAGTAGTCAAACGGCACCGACTGATAGCGGATGCGCGGCTCAAGAGATGCGAGGAATTGGCCGCAGTCGCGGCCGGCTTCCGTATATTCGCCTCCGATGTAGTTGGCCTTCACCGGCCCGCCGTTGAACCATATGCGAAACAGATTCTTGCTGTATCCGCTGCCGAGTTCGACGATGTTGGCGGTATCCGGATCGATCGCCCGGAGAAGCTCGTTCTGCAGTTGCAACTCGAACAGCAGCGGTTCATAAAAATAATCTGAGATCCCCCGCACCCGCTCGCCGCACAGCCGATAGCCGAAACGATCAAGCATGCGTGCGTTCTCGTTCGGAATCGTCGGCCGCTGCAGCAGGTTCAGCACGCGCTGAAGATTGGATCCGTTCTGCGAGGCAAGCGCCTTCGCGGTATCGAAGACCGACCGCCAACCGACTTCATACTCCTGGTAGGCCTCGTGCCTCATTTCGCCTGCGTTCCCTTAGCGGAATCTCTCGAACACGTCTGGCGTCGCCTGCAGCGCGTTTGAAAGGACAGGACCGATGTCGGCTGGGAGACGGTATCGCGGGCTGTCAAAATTGAATTGCGGGCAGCAGAACATCGCCTGCGCGATCAGCCGGTATCCCGACATCGGCATCTTCCCTTTGTGGAACCCGCGCGTATCGACGGCGAGGACCGTGCCGCGCGGGCCGCAGATTTCAATCACGTTGTCGGCCCCGAATGCCTCGGCAATCTCGTCATCTGAGACACGGACATAGCCACGCTTCAGGATTTCCGCCGCGGCCCTGCCCCTCCTCGGCGTGGGCGCCTTTCTCTGGCTGGTCGCACGTGGCAGGACGCGATCGCTTGGAGCCATCCTGGCGGGCTTCGGGCTGATCTTCACCGGGATCGACTACCTCCAGACCGGGATGGAAGGGATTTCATGGACCCTCGAGGGTTTCGCGGGAAGAGGCCCCGGCTCGCAGTGGATTCTCGCCGCGATCGGGATCGCCATGTCGATCGTCATGCAGAG
>Ga0126384_10000591_pt1 | contig 20305 bp, 17 predicted proteins | sample PanSoiMetPlot_36_FD_92543 | JGI IMG/M metagenome (GOLD analysis project Ga0126384, IMG submission 92543) | Tropical forest soil microbial communities from Panama - MetaG Plot_36 | ecosystem: Environmental > Terrestrial > Soil > Tropical forest > Bulk soil | place: Panama | collected 2016-02-17 | reverse complement strand
TAGAAGGTTTTTCCCGGCGAGATGCTGGTGTCCGATGGAACCGCTCCGGCGCCGGAAGCCTTTTGGCTGAGCCCGGTGGCGAGCACGCCCTTGAGCGGCCCAGAGGAGGGAATCACGGCCTGCAATGCTTGGGGCGCGTCGCCGGCGATCAGCGCATCTCCCGGGGTGATCAACAACGCATTGGCTTTTACCTTGGCCGCGTCGATCGGAAGATTCAGTCCAACCGAATAGCCGCTCAAATTCTCGGCGCTGACGAGCTTGAGCACGACGCTCGTGGGCGTCGATGCCGGATCCTTGATCAACCGGATTTTCCCGCCGCCGAGTGGATCGGTGTAGACGAGGCTGGCAATCACCTGCGTCGAAGCGCTCCCCGAAATCGAGCTCACATCCACGTCGCGAGCGGTGACCGTCTGCTGGCCGGGACGCGTGCGAAGCGCGATTGTGAATGACGCCTGTCCTTGGTCGGCATCCTTGAAGCGGTAGTCGGCCGGAAGCTGAGCCATCGCATCGGTCGAGGAGAAGTGAACCGTGCCGCTATAAGCAAAGCGGCTGCCGTTCGAGTCCTTGACGCTCAACGCGGCGACGTAAGCCGTTCCCGCCGCAACTTCAGACGGCAGTCCAGACCATTCGAAGTGAAGTACTGCGACGTTGCGAGTGGCCTGAACGCTCTTGTCGCCTCGGCTCGCGGTCAATACGAACGAGGTGTTCTGGGAGACGCGAACTCTCGCCTGGCTTTGCCCAGTGACATCACCGACGTTGGGGTCCAATCGCAGCGAGCTGGCATCGTGGACTTCCCAATTGAGGACGACCTCATCGCCCGCACCGACTGCATCCCTGGAGATGCTGAATTGGGCGATCGAAGGATCCGCCTGAGGACCGTTCGACGTCGAGCAAGCGCAGGCAACAGCCAACCCGATCGCGCACGCCCAGCGGACGACTTGATTGCTCCGCCGCTTGCGTTTCATGGATGGCCCCCGAACGCCGCCAGCAGAGCGGTGAGATCCGATTCGTCGATCGAGCTCGAGTCGCCCACCAAATCGCTGCGCCAATCGTAGAACGGCTGACCGCTGGTCGAGGGGTTGGTACCCAGCCGGGACGCGAGCGCCGCCAGATCTCGAAAATCGATTTGCTGATTGCGGTCGTAGTCGCCGTCGCCCTTCACGCCCGTCGGCGCAGCAGCGTTGGGGTAGATCTCCCAAACGCCGCGCCCATAGGTCGCCGCGCGAAGCAGGCCGCCGTTCTTCGCGATGAAAAGGTCGGTGACTCGCCCAAACGGAAAGCCAACTCCGAAGCGCTCCCAGTTCGCGCCGCGATCGGTCGTCCGGTACACGCCGATGTCCGTGCCCACGTAGATGGTCTGATCGGTCGCGTCCGCCGGGTCGAACTTCACGACTTGCACTGGGACGTTCGGGAGGCGATTGGCTCCGCTCGCGCCAAAAGGCCGCCAGGTATTGCCTCCATCCAGAGTGAGGAACAAGTGACCGATGCTGTCCGGCACCAGTGTCAGCTCGTCTGCCATTCGATTCGCGGTGCTGCCGACGAGGAAGACAAGCGCGTCCCGGTCGCGCATCCCCTGCTGGAAATTGGAAGCGACGGACGGAAAGGCCACCCCGGTGGTGAAGGCGACCTTCTGCTCCAATGCCGGTCCGACGCCGAGCGCAGTCGGCGACGTCGTCCAGACGGGAAGCGCGCCATCCATCGAATCCACGCCGGTGGCGACGCGTCCACCGCCGAGCGCGACGCCGTACAGCCGGAAGCTTCCGCTCGGGTCGCCGTAGATTTTCGCGGCCGCCCAGATGTTGCGGATTCCAAGCCCGCTGGGGAACGGACCGGGCGTTCCGTCGGTGATGCGCGCCGCCGCCGGCGTACCCGTGGCGCTCGAAGTGATCTGAAATACGTTGAAGTTCGTCGCGGTCAGAAGCGCGCCGTCCGGATCTCCGTCGAGCACGGCGTACTTGATGAAGAACGGCTGCGAGTCGCCGGAGGGCGGGGAGAAAGTGACGCCTCGCCAAGCCGCACCGCCTTGGTTGCAGTTCATCTCCGAAGGTCGGCAGTACGTCCGCGGACCTCCAGGCAGCGCGCCCCAATACACCTGGACCGAGCTGTCGCCGCCGCCGGCGTACGCCACTACGCTCGCCACGCCGTCTCCTCCGACGACCTGATTGAACGTGGTGGGCTGGGGGCGCGACGCGCTGTCGAGATCGGTCTCGCGGAAGCGCGTCCCGTTGTCCTGCAACCCGCCGAACGCGATGTACGGATTGCCCATCGCCGGATCGCCGGATGCGATCGAATAGAACTGATGGGTGGTCAGGCCGCGGTTGCGCCGATACGACCAGACGACGTCGCTGGGCGCGGCCTGGAACACATTCCCCGAGGCAAAAATCCCGCCGTCGCTGCCGGCCAGCACCCAGGTGTTGCCGTCTCGTTGGACGGTGGTGAGGGCGTGCCAATCCGCATGCACATACGGCAGCTGAACGCTCGACGGGCCGGGCAACCAGTGAGCGATGTTGTCCCAGGAGCTGTTCCCGTCCGCGCTGATTCCGCCCCTCAAGCTCCGCACGCCGCACAGGTTGCCGCCGAAAATTACCTGATCGGGATTGGCGGCGCTCACCGCGACGGCGAGGTTGTACCAACTCTGATTGTGACCGACGTTCATCGTGGTGCAACCGCTGACGGAATTCGATACCGGCGTCATGTTGGTCGCGAGCAATTGGAAGGACGCTCCGCCATCGGCAGACTTGAGGATGGCCACGGTCTGATTCGCCGTCCCGCCCTCATTCATGCTGCTCGCCATCGCGTACACGACGGTCGCGTTGGGATTTGAGGTATCGCCCGCCGCGAGCGCGACCCGGCCAATGCCGGAGTTGGGAATTCCATCGGGCAAGGCGTTCGCTTGCCGCAGCGAAAGCCAGGTCGCTCCTGAGTCGATGCTGCGCCAGATGTCGCCGGGATTGCCGCCGGCGCAAGATGCGCCGGGAATCGTTCCGCCCGCGAGCCCCCGCCGAGGTGGTGGCATGGCCGGAGCGCACGCATACACGCCGCTGACCAGCCAGCGCGAGCTGCCGCCGCTCGATCCCAGGTACGCAATGCTCCAGGCAGCGCTCTCCAGGCCCACCTGACCGTCGCTCGCCGTGGGCAACGATGCGAGCGCAAAGGCGCTTCCCCCGTCCGTCGAGCGGAACAGACCGACTTCCGTCGCGACGAGCAAGACGTTCGAATTCGTCGGGTCGACCGCGATGCTCCGGCTGGAAACTGCAAACTCCGTTCGTCCCCCCGCGCCGCTGGGGTACGCGCCCACAAGCTGCGGACCGATCGTCCAGGTGCCGCCGCCGTCGATTGACTTTGCCACTCGGCCTCCGCCGGTCAGATCGAACGGGTCGCCGAGAGCCGCGTACACGGTGTCGGGATTACTTCGATCGAGGGCCACCGCACCGATCGAGACATTGCCGACGGCGTCGAACACGGGGTGCCAGGTCGGCTTCTCGTCCGCGGCGCTGAAGAAGTTGTACGTCTTCCAGAGGCCCCCGGCGGATGCGGCGACGTACACGATGTCCGAGTCGCGCGGGTCGACCGCGATGTCGGCGACGCGACCGGAGTCATTGGCGGGGTATCGCCCGCCGTTGAATTGAAAATTGGCGTTGGCCGGGCCCAGGTTGATCCAGCTGTGTCCGCTCACCGAGTCGAGCGGAGCGGCGGCCTGCCCTGAGCTTGGTCGAGCGGCCTGCCCCGAGCCTTCCGCAGCAACCGCGGTCGGCGGATTCAATGCACGGCGCCCGAGCGGGTCCGGCATGCGATCTGGCCAGCGACGGGCTTCGGCGTTCGCGGCCTGCAAAAGCCGATCGATCGCCTCTGCATCCTGGAGGCCAAAGTAGGCGAGATTGGCGAGCTCGCGAAGCGGCAGCTCTTCGTCTTGTTCGCTGCCCAAGATTTCTTCGTCGCCGGGAACGCCCGCCACCGGCGAGTCATCGGAGTGGTGCAGTCGCCGGCGCAGCTCCTGTTGAACGAGCTCCGCGCGCTGCTCGGCGCGAACCTGCTTGTAGAGGTTGGAGACGGCGGGGCCTGCACCGACGATGGCGGCTGCGCAGACGCCGATGGAGAAACGCCAGGCCCACCGCTTCGATTTGACGGCCATCAAGGTTCGGCTCCCGCTTATTCGCAGGCGCATCCCCCCAAAGCACTGTCAGTCCGATGAGGACGGAGCTGCCTACTCGGAACGAGTAAACACGGCCAACGGTTTCAGGTTAAACGTCGTCGTTGCCGCAGGCTCGCTCTCGGATTCCAAGGTTTCGGGTTGTCGCCGAGCGGTCAGCTCAGATCGACGCTTGCGACCAGGCTCTCGGCCAACCAGCTCTGGATCGCGCCGAAGGCGGCGGCAGCGGGATGCTCGCGCTCGGCGAATGCTTCGCAGATTTCACCAAGCGTCCGGCCCTGCCCGGTCCAATTCAGCGCCCGAGCTTCGTCTTCAGCGATCGCGACGTGGTAGACCACCCATCCCTTCCGCCAGACCAGAACGTGCTGTGCTTGCGCGATGGGCTCGGGAACGGGCTCGCGGTTTTCGAGCGCGCGCCAAAGGGCGATCGCATCATGGCGCAGCGAAAGTACCCGCATCGACGGGACCAGGTGGCACCGAGCGTTGGCGAATTGCCCCGGGCTCAGCGGAGAGAAAACCGACAGCGGGGCCGCTGCCGCATCCAGCTCGACGAAGACCTCCGCCCGCGCCCATTCGAGCGCCGCCAGGTCCGCGACGTCGGGGCGACCATCGCCGAAGCGATGCTCGGAGAGAAACAGCGCCATTTTTCGTCCGAGCCTGCCCAGCGAGGGGTGCTCCGACGGGTAGGCCCGCACGTAGCCTTCGACCAGCTTGGTGAATGCATCCTCGCCGAGCAGGGCCGACAGGTTTGGAAAGTCTTCTCGCAGCGCGTCGACCAGCCGCCAGAAGTACATCTGCGAGTAGATCTCCAATCGGCGCTCGGGGCCGAGCCGCAAATCGTCCCGGACGACGCCGGTTGCGCCCTCGGCGCTCCGTTCGGTGATCGCCGGCCACAGCTTGGCCTGCAGCTCGGACAGCCTCATCGCGCTTCCATGGCTCGCTCCGCAGCGAGCGGAACCGGCCAGCTCAGCGAGCTCATCTCCACCGCCTTCGCGCGGCGGCTCTCAGCGATTAGGGCTTCGAGCGGCGGTACCTTGTCGTCCCATTCGATGAGCGTGGAAACCAGACCGAACTGGCGCACCGCCTCAGCGTAGAGACTCCACACCTCGCTGCACACCGGATGGTCGTGCGTGTCCAGAAGGTATTCGCCGTAGTCGCTGTGGCCGGCGAGGTGGTACTGGCCGACTCGATCCACGGGCATTGCCAACAGGTAGTCGCGCGGATCGAAGCCGTGATTCTTGGAGCTAACGTAGATGTTATTGATGTCGAGCAGGATCCCGCAGTCCGCGCGCCGCGCGACCTCCGACAGGAAATCCCATTCCGTCAGCGTGGATTCCGCGTAGGTCAAGTAGCTCGACACATTCTCGAGCAGAATCTGGCGGCCCAACCTTTCCTGAACGTGCTGCGTTCGCCGGACCACGTGCTCCAGCGCTTCTTCGGTGAACGGCAGCGGAAGCAGGTCGTGGGCATAGCGTCCGCCGTGGGAACCCCAGCACAGGTGATCGGAGACGAGCGCAGGTTCAATCCGATTCACCAGCTCGGCGAGGTCATCGAGGTACTCCCGGTTGAGCGGGTCGCTCGAGCCGATGGACAGCGACACGCCGTGCAGAGCGACGGGAAAATCGCGGCGAACTTTTTCCAGCACCGCGAGCGGCCGCCCGCCGATGCGCATGAAGTTCTCGCTGATCGCCTCCACCCAGTCCACCGGAGGGCGCGATTCGAGAAAGAGGCCGTAGTGCTTGGGGCGAAGGCCAACCCCGTGGCCGAGGTAGATCCGTTGAAAGGCCATGCGAGAAGAGCAGGACCGGCAAGTCGCGCCGGTCCTCCGCTACCTCATCTACTTCTTGGCGGTGACGACCGTTCCGCCCTTGTCCTTGCACTCCTTCTCGGAGGCCGCCTTGGTCCAGCCCTGGCCTTTACAGCCATTTTCGCCGGCGCAGGAATTCTTGGCACCCGCGCACGCGCCCTTGCCCTTGCACTCGTTGACTCCGGCGCACTTCACGCCCTTCGACGCCTCCTTGCCGGCCTTCTCTTCCGCACTGGCGGCATTCATTACGAACAGCGAAGCTACCGCGGAGGCAATCAACACGCCCTTCGTGGTCTTCATCATTTCTCTGCTCCTTCGCAGTGGTGTGAGGCTCCCCACCATGGGTCGCCGGACGAAGTGGTGCTTTCACATTTATCTCGAAGAGACAATGCAAAAATCCACTTCCAGCCGTTCTACGAGCCCGAGCGCGTCTCGGTTTCACCGGCAGCCATTGTTGCGGGAATTCCGCGAGATACGCGCTGTTTTAGCCTTTTCCAAAAATAGGCGACGACCCGGGTCGAAAGCAGAACGGCGAGCACCGCTCCGTACGCCACCGGTTGACTGACGTCCTTTTTCACCCGCCAGACGAAGTGAATGACGCCGAGAATCGCGGCGAGGTAGGCGAGCCGGTGCAGCCGCTTCCAGCGCACGTACCCGAGCCGCCGAACCATCGCATCCGTCGAAGTCGCCGCCAGCGGCACGAGCAGAACGAAGGCCGCGAAGCCCACGGCGATGAACGGTCGCTTGGTGATGTCGGCAAAGATGGCCTTGAGGTCGAGGACCTGGTCCACTCCTGCGTAGGTGAGAAAGTGCAGCGAGGCGTAGAAAAACGCGAACAGCCCGAGCATCCGCCGAATCCGGATCGGCCACGTCCAGCCGAAGACGAGCTTCAGCGGCGTGCAGGCCAAGGCTGCGATCAAAAAAGTCAGCGTCAGCAGGCCGAGCTGGTTCAGCGCCGTGGCAATCGGATTCGCGCCGAGCTCGCCCCGAGCGGCCGCTGCTCCCAGCCGGAACACCGGGAAGAGCGAGCCGACGAAAACGGCTGGCTTGAGCCAAGGGAGCGGGCCCTTCCACACGGATTTTGTCGAGCTCAGAAGTTCGCCCTCAGGTCCATGCCGGAGTAAAGGCTCGCCACCTGCTCACCGTATCCGTTGAAGGGCAGCGTCTTGCGCCTGCGGAACTCGCCGATTCTCCGCTCCGTCGCCTGGCTCCATCGCGGATGGTCCACTTCCGGATTCACGTTCGCGTAGAAGCCGTACTCGTGGGGCGCGGCGAGGTTCCAGGTGGTCCGCGGCTGCTTCTCCACGAACTGAATGCGGACGATCGACTTGATTCCCTTGAATCCATATTTCCAGGGCACCACCAGGCGAATCGGCGCGCCGTTCTGATTGGGCAGCTCCTTGCCGTAGAGTCCCACCGCGAGGAGCACCAGGGGGTTCATCGCCTCGTCGATCCGGAGCCCTTCGACGTAGGGCCAATCGAGAATTCCCCGCCGCTGGCCGGGCATCTGAGCACTGTCGAGGAGCGTGGTGAAAGCTACGTACTTGGCACGCGAGGTCGGCTCGAGCCGCTTGATCAACTCGGCGAGGGGAAATCCGAGCCATGGAATGACCATCGACCAGGCCTCAACGCAGCGCATCCGATAGACGCGTTGCTCGAGTGGAAACCACTTGGTGAGCGCGTCGACGTCTACCTTTTGCGGCTTTTTGATTTCGCCCTCGAGGCTGACCGTCCAGGGACGCGGCCGAAGCGTGTGCGCGTTCTCCGATGGATCCGACTTGTCGACGCCGAATTCGTAGAAGTTGTTGTACGTGGTGACGTCCTTGAACGGCGTCATCGGCTCGTCGGTGTCGAAGCGGCCGCGGAGGGGCGCCAGCTCGGCTCTGGGGTCCGGCGGAGCGGTTACCGCTTTGGGCGGCTCACTGGCCGGGCTCTCGGGGGAATCGGCCTTGCCCCCGCTTGCGAGGTAAATCAGGCCCGCTCCCACCGCCGTCGTCGTACCTGCGAACAGCGCCGCGTTCTTGATGAACTCCCGGCGGCGCACGTAGAGCGACTCCGCGGTGACTTCGGAGCTCGCGGGCTCTTTGGGCAGCTTCATGCCTATCAGTATGCGCGCCAAGCCGGACGGTTACACCTCGATCGTCGCTGGCCGGGCCGGTGCGTGAAGCCCTAAACAGCGCCTTTGACTTGCCCGAGGCGAAGCGGCTGCAGCGACCTTTGCGCGATGCGACCCCTTAGCCTTCGAGCGGCGGCTGTGGACCCGGAACGATGCCCGCGATGTCGGGATCGTCCGTGATCGCATTGGAGACCTCGGCGCGCTCCGCCTTCTCCTTGCGGCGCTGCACGCGCTTCTCTTCCTTCAATCGGCGCTTTTCTTGCCGCGCCAGCTCCTTTTGTCTCTTCGACGATCCTGGGTGCGCCATGGCAACCTCCAAATCGCGACCTGAAAAAACGAAAAAAGCCCAGCCGTCCAAAAGACTGGGCCTTCCGCCTGCCAAATGACGAGGGCGCTCTAGACGAGAACCCTCACGTTCGAGGCCTGGCCCTGGGGACCTTTGGTCACGTCCCCATTTAAGCGCATCCCCTGGAAAAGTCGAGTCGCCGGCGCGCTCCTTTACAAGGAGTCAAGGTATGCTTTTGGCGAGCGCTTCGGCGCGGCGGGCCGCTTTCCAAGCGCGCAGCCTGTCGAGCACTTCGGGATGATTGCGACCCAGAATCTGCGCGGCGAAGAGCGCGGCGTTTGCCGCACCGGGCTTGCCGATTGCCATCGTCGCCACCGGCGTACCCTTCGGCATCTGCACGATGGAAAGCAAAGCGTCCAGACCGTTCAGTGAGGTCGAGTCGACCGGCACACCGATGACCGGCAGCAGGGTTTTTGCGGCGATCATCCCGGGCAGGTGCGCGGCACCGCCTGCCCCGGCGATGATGATCTGCAGCCCGCGCGACTCCGCCGCCTCCACGTATTCAAAGAGGGCGTCCGGCGTTCGGTGCGCGGAAATGATCCGCACCTCGTTGGGAATCCGCAGCTCGTCGAGCAGGTCGCGCGCCGCAGCCAGCGCATCCCCGTCCGTTTTGCTGCCCATCAGAACCGCCACCCAGGGATTGTTCGTTTCGGTCATGAAGTCATCCTTTCCAGAAGCGCCCTCGGCAGTCGAGAAGATCCGCACATCGCTGCAGATAATGCGCGCGGCACCTTCGCAAACCTACTGGCAGTAACCGCTGCTGCCGCAGGTCCCCGTCCGGCATCCCGCGCCCGGGTTGTTGCAGTTGGGCGTGCACCGGCCGATCGGCGCGACCCCACCGTCGCTCGTCGTGAGCGACGCGCAAACGTAGCTTTGGCGACAACCGCCGTCCTCCGGGTCGCCCTGGCCCTGATTGGGATTTACGCACGCGCGCGAGCAGAACGACGTCGGTCCCAGCGTCGTCTGCGAGGTGACGCAGACCCCTCCGTCGCCGCAGTGCGGTGCCCGCCCAACATCGCACGGAGCGCCGCATTCGCCGCCCGTGTGTCCACTGGGACCCCCGTCGACCTGTTCCGCGAGACAGAAGCCATCATCGGGTGGGTTTTGGCATTGGCCATCGACCGAGCAGGGCGAGCCGATCAACCCAGGCGGCGCGGGAGGTCCGGGATCGGGACTGGGGAGCGGGCTGAGCCAGCAGACGCTGGCGGACAGGCCGAGGATTCCCCAGCACTCGTAGCCGGCGCGGCAGTCCGACGGACTTTGGCAACCCTGCCAACAGGCGACGTCGTACTCGCCATACGGGCGCCAAACACCGAGGCAGTAAGAACCTCCCGGGCAATCGGATTGAGCGCTGCAGGGCCGCGTGCAGTAGCCGTCGCGGTATGGATCGCCGAAGGGATTGGTGGCCAACTTGCACTGCGCCGAGGAATCGCCGATCCCGCCGCACTCCAGAGCGGTGGTGCAGCTCGCGCCGACGCCGCCGGCGATGCACTGATTGCTCCGACACGTCTCGCCCGCAGCGCACGGGGCGCAGGCGACGCCCCTTGCGCCACAGGCTTCCTGCCTTCCCGGATTTAGACAGAGGCCCTTGAGGCAGCAGCCTCGGCAAGTCGTGGAATTGCAACTGTTGGAAAGGCACGACGGCGCGGCTGCGACCAGAAAGCCGAGCACCAGTCCAAGAGCGAAGGCCCTCAAGCCCATCCTCGTCGCGTCCCCCTCCCGAGATACGACGAAAACCGGCGTGCGTCACGTCCACGCCCAGCAGGGGCGCCGCGAAAGCCTAGAATGGAATGTCGTCTTCCGGTGTCGCCGGATTGGCTGCCTCTTCCGGCCCCGCCGGCGGGAGCGCGTACTCCTCGGAGCCATTGCGAGGCCTGCCCCGCGCTGCAGCATTGGGATCTCGCGCACCGAGAAAGACGACGCTGTTGGCGACGACTTCGGTGGTGTAGTTCTTTCGGTTTTCCTTGTCTGTCCACTCGCGCGTCTGCAGCCGACCTTCGACGAAGCACTGGCGGCCCTTCGCCAGGTACTCGCCGCAAAGCTCAGCGAGCTTGCCCCAGACGACGATTCGGTGCCATTCCGTGCGCTCCTGCTTTTGGCCATTCTTATCGGTCCACGACTCACTGGTGGCAATCCGAAAATTGGCCACTGCCTGGCCGCCCGGGGTGAATCGCACCTCTGGGTCCGCGCCGAGATTTCCAATCAAGATCGCCTTGTTTACGCCTCCAGCCATAAATTCCTGCCTTTCTCCTCGATGACCGCTCCGTTGCGGACCGGCTCCGTTTGTCTTCAGCGAGACGAGCTGTCTAGCTGATGAGCCGCTTCTATACCAGCGCAGCCTGACAGGCGTCGGCGCTCGAGAGTCCTCTGCAGTCGAAAGTTGAAAGTCGAAAGTCGAAAGTCCAGGGCGGTCGAAAGTTCAAAGTTGAAAGTCAAAAGCGGGTATCGCAAGTTTACGCGCGCGCTCCCCTAGTTCGGTCGCCTGAACTCTTCACCGCCTCTCGGCGCTCTTCGGCGGCGCGGCGGCTGGGGCCGGGGCCGCGCCCGCGGCAGAAGCGGGCTGAACGGCGGGGGCCTTCTCACGGGCGATCTTCAAGGACATGGTCGCTTCCAATTGCTTGGCGAAATCCGCGGCCTTCACGCTGACCGAGCCGATCATCTTGCGCAGCGCTGGCCACAGGGGATGCTCGGAATCCGCCGCCCTCGCCAACCCGCGCGCAAGGAGCGTAGTGGAGGCTTCGCGATCCTCGCTGGAGGCGCTTTGAAGCGCGGAAAGCAACTCATCGGGCGCGGTGCGCGCCACCTCGGCGAGCGCGTCGGCGATTCCCCTCTGCGACGCGTCATCGCCCGCCGAGGCGGAGGCAAGCTCGATCAGGTGGCCCAACGCTTCCGCATTTCCCTGCGCCGATAGCTCGACCAGCGCCGAAAAGCCGGGCACCTCGACGCCGAGCGCCTTGGCCACCTTGCGCAGCCTCCCGTAGACCGCTTCCGAGCCGGAAAAGCTGTCCAAGAAAATTCGAGCGCTGACGTAATCCTCGGGGTTCGACTGGTACAATGCCTCGGCGATCACCGCGCGAACCGCCGGATCTTTTTCGCTGCGCCAGGCGGTGCGCAGGAACGACGAGTTCTTCCGCTCGCCCTGCTTGCCGATGCTCAGGTAGGTGCGAATTCGCGAGGTGACTTCCTCGAGCGAGCCGATCACCGTCTCTTGGGTCATCATCGCGGCAACCGCTTTGCCTGGACCTTGCACCGTGCCGCTCGCCGCGATGGCCGCGCCCAGCGCGTCCACTCCCTGGACCACCGGCGCCGACTTGCCCGCGTAGTCGTTCACCAGCACCGAGAAGGTGAATTTCTCGCCGCCGATCGACTGCACGTAGCCGGAGAGCGCGGTCACGTTTTCGAGCGTGCCGGTCTTGGCGCGCAGCCGGCCCACCGCGTCCGATCCCTCGAACCGGTAGCGAAGCGTGCCGTCCTTGCCGGCGATGCCCATCGATGAGAGGTACTCGGGCGCGAGAGGGAATCGCTCGTACATGAAGCGCAGCAGCCGGTTGATCTGCGACGCCGAGAATCGATTCGTATCGTTCAGGCCCGAGCCGTTTTGCATCACGTACGAGCCGCGTGGGATCCCCACTTCTTTCTCCAAAAATCCCTCGACCACTTCGATTCCCTTGCTGACCGTGCCCGGCGGCCCCTTGCGCTCCGCGCCCAGAGTTTTGATCAGCTGCTCCGCGACGAAATTCGAGGAATGTTTGTTCATTCGCTTGAGGACGAGATCGAACGTGTCCGATTGGGCGACGTAAAAGGTGCGCGCGTTTTGTGGGACAGCGGACACTCGCACGTGCCCGCGCACCTTGATTCCGCGCTCGGCGAGGAGGTGCTTGAGCGTGTATGCGAGATAGAGCGCAGGCTCGTCGATCTTTTTCCAGACGGCGATGGTGCCTCGCTCGCTGGGAACGGTGCCTCGCACGAGCACCTTCTGCCTCTCGTTGCCGAGCACCAGGTTCACCGAGAAGCGGCGATGGTAGCGGGTGCCGGTCGCCAGATTGCTCTCCACCGTGAAGTAATCGCTGGGAGGCTCGACCTCGACCGAGGCCTTGCTTCCGGGACGCTCGCCGGGGCGCAAATAGATCCCCACCGCGTTCCAGTTGAGGGAGACCGCGCCGGATGGAGCGAGATAGGCCCGGTCGCCCTTTTCCTGCTCGAATCCGGGCGCCAGTCGCTCGCCGTCGAACCAACTCTCGTCAATGACGAGGTCGCCCAGCACCTCGCGAAGGCCGCTGTGGTAGAGCTCGGCGGCGATGGCGAATAGACGCTCGGTGGTGATCGACGGATCTCCCTTGCCTCGCACGTAGAGCGTGCGCGCCCTGCCCCCGACCACCTCCCCGTCGGTGAGAAACTCCGTTTCGAACCGGTACTCCGGGCCCAGCGTGCACAGGCTCGCGGCAGCGGTGACGAGCTTGACGTTGGAGGCGGGGTTGAGCAGATCGTCCGCGTTTTGAGCAAACACCACTACCCCGTCGTCCAGGCTCTGCACCTGGATGGAGGTGCGAGCGGATTTGAGCGGGCTGCGCCCGACGACCTCCAACAGCGCTCCCTTCAGCGCGTCGCGATCCGCCTTGGAGGGAGCGGCGCCTGCGCTGGAGATGAACGTAAAAAAGGCGAGAGCGGACGGAGCGAACATCCAGCATTTCGAAGCCCAGCAACGGCCCCTTTGCGGCGCCTCATTATGAGCGGGGACCGCGGGGGCCGCAAATGCGGGAGGGGATCACCCATGCCGGGATGAAAAACCCCGGATTCGGCTGGACAACCGCCCCGGGGTATGTAGGTTCATGCGCTCAGCGCCGGCCTGTGCCGCGCATACTTTTGAAGGAGGACGAACCCCAATGTCGACAGAGTCGATCGAGGTCTCCGGAATCATTCACGCTTCGCCGGAGCGGATTTATCAGGCGTGGCTGAACAGCAGTGAGCACTCGGCGATGACGGGTGGTGGGCAAGCGATGGTCGATCCGAACATCGGAGGACGCTTCAGCGTCTTTAACGGCTACGCCGAGGGCTCGACGATCGAGCTGGAGCCGGGGCGGCGAATCGTCCAGCGTTGGCGATCGACCGAATTCCCGTTGGAAGCTGGAGACTCGCTGCTGGAGATCAGGTTTGAGCCGTTCGAGAATGGGACCCGGGTAGCGTTCTTGCACAGCGAAATCCCCGAAGGCCAGGCCACCAAATACGAGCAGGGTTGGCGGGAGCAGTACCTCGAGCCGATGGACCGGTATTTTTCCTCCGGGTCCGCGGTGGCAGAATTCGCCGGCGCGCCGATGGCGGAGCCGATGATGCGAGAGGCTGTCGCGCCGAAGCCGAAGCCCAAACCGCCCGCCAAGAAAGCCGCCGCGCCCAAGCCGGCAGCGAAGAAGGCGGCGGCGAAGAAGGCGCCCGCGCGCGCCGCGAAGAAGAAGAGCGCGAAGAAATCGAAGAAGGCGGCGTCTCGTCGAAGCGCGCGCAAGTCGGCGCGGAAAGCAACCCGGAAAGGGAAGAGTCGCTCATCGAAGAAAAGGAGCGCGCGACGCGGCAAGCGCTGAAGCTTTTCTCCGCCGGGCGGCGAGGAATCGCGCTGCTGACGTTTTGCGCCTTCTTCGCCGGTTGCCACTCCGAGCACAACCGCACGGGGATCGTCGTCCTCATCGAATCTCCGCCCGACAGCCTCGATAACCGCTTCGCGCTGACGGCGAGCGGGCAGCGCATTGCGGAGCTGATCTCGCCCGGCCTGGTCACCTTCGACGCGAAGAGCCGGCCGGTGCCAGATCTCGCGCTCGACTACCAATTCCTGGATCCCCAGACGCTGGAGTTCACCTTAAGGGACCACCTGACGTTCCACGACGGAACGCCGCTGACGTCCGATGACGTCAAGGCTACCTTCGATGGGCTGATGGATCGCGCGCTGGGTTCGCCCAAGGCCGACAAGCTCGAACCCGTCGATCGAATCGAAGCTCCGGGGCCATCGCGGGTCGTCTTCCACCTGAAGCGTCCCTACGCGCCCATCCTCGCCGAGCTTGTGCTGCCCATCGTGCCGCGATCGCGCGCGTTTGCTGCCGCGGCCCCGGCGCAAGACCGCGCACCGATCGGCGCCGGGCCATTCCGTTTCAGCGCGCAGCCGGACGAAGAGCACATCGTGCTTACGCCCTTCGAAGGATACTACGGCGGCAAGCCGCGCATTCGCCGGTTGCTCATCCGCACCGTTCGCGACGAGACCACGCGCGTGCTCGAGCTGCTCAAAGGGCGCGCCGACCTGGTGATCGGCGCGGTGTCTCCTCCCATTTTTCCGGCGCTGCATGCCGGCGTTCGCGGCGATTTGCGGACCGACGAGCCTCGACTGCGCATTCTCTGGGAGCCGGGAAGCGCCTACGCGTATCTCGGCCTCAACTCCCGCAGCGGCCCGCTGTCCGATCTCCGCGTCCGCCGGGCAATCTGCCATGCCCTCGACGTTCAGCCGATCTTGAAGGCGAAATTCCGCGGGCTCGCCCAACCGGCCACCGGGATGCTCCCGCCTGGGCATTGGGCCTATTCAGAGACGCCTGGCTGCCGAAGGGATCTCGCGTTGGCGACCCAGCTGCTTGCAGAAGCCGGATACTCGACCGCCCGCGGCGAGCGCGAAGGCTTAAAAGAGGCGCCGCCGGGGCGAGCGAAGAGAACACTTCACCTCACCTTGAAGACTTCGACCGATCGATTCCGCAAGTCGATCGCGCTCGTTTTTCAGGAGCAGCTCGCCGAAGCCGGAATCGAAGTCGAGCTCCGCTCGCTCGAATACGGGACCTTCTTCAACGATGTGCGGAAAGGGAATTTCGAGCTGTTTTCGGCATTATGGTCGTCGGGGTCGGTGATCGAGCCGGACATACTGCGATGGGTATTCTCTTCCGCCAACATTCCCGGGCCGGAGAATGCCTTCGCCGGCTTGAACCGCACCGGTTATCGCAATCGTCGCCTGGATGAGCTGCTCGATCGGGCCACCCGGGTCGGACAAGATGAGCGCAAGGTGCTTTACGCACAGGCTCTCGCGCTGATCGATTCTGACCTCCCCTACATTCCGCTCTGGCACGAGAGCTCCCCGGCGATCGTCTCCTCCCGGCTTCAGGATTTCGAGCCGTCGCCGCAAGGCTACCTGCGCCCCCTCGCTCGGGCGCGGGAGGCAGCGCCGTGAGAAGGCTCGCCGGCGCCCCGCTGGCGATCGCCGGTTCGCTGATTTTGGTTTCGCTGTTCCTCAATCTCGTCCCCGGAGATCCGGTGGAGATGATGCTCGGCGAGCAGGCGCCTTCCGTCGATCGAGAAGCGCTGCGCCGCTCCGTCGGGCTGGATCGCCCGTGGTACGGCCAGTTGTGGCTGTTCATTCGCGAGCTGGCGACCGGAAACCTGCGCAGCTCGCTGCCGCCGTTTCAGCGGAAAATCCTTCCTCAGATCTGGGCTGCCCTGCCCAACACGCTGCTGCTCACCTTCGCGGCGATGGCGGTGGCAATCCTCATTGCCATTCCGCTCGGCGTTGCCGCAGCTTCGCGCAAAGGCACGGCTGTCGATCACGCGGCGATGGGAATCGCCGTGGCGGGCGTCGCCCTCCCGCGCTTTTGGCTGGGTCCGATGCTGATCATCCTCTTCGCGATCAAGCTGGATTGGCTGCCGGTGTCGGGAGCCGATTCTCCGCGGAACCTGATTCTTCCGTCGGTCACCCTCGGAACGGCGCTGGCCGCGTTCCTGTCGCGGATCACCCGCGCGTCGATGCTGGATACTCTGCGCGAGGAGTACGTCACGGTATCGCGGGCGAAGGGGCTCAGCCCGTCGGCGGTGCTGTGGAAGCACGCCTTTCGCAATGCTCTGCTGCCGATCATCACCGTGCTCGGTCTGGAGTTCGGAGCGCTGCTGGGCGGCGCGATCGTGACCGAGAAGGTCTTCGCCTGGCCGGGCATGGGAACTCTGTTGCTCACCGGCATCGAGAAGCGCGATTACAATCTGGTCCGAGCGGTGGTGCTGGTCTTCACCCTCTCGTACGTGGCGATCAACGGCTTGACCGACCTGGTCTACACCGCGGTCGATCCCAGGGTGCGCCGGCAATGAACCCGGGCGCAGATCCGTCGGCGACGCTCGGGACAGGCCCGCCGGCGACGCTGCGGAAAGGTCCTTCGACGAGGCGCGGGATGGGCGCCTCGACGACTTTGCGGGCGTGCGTTCGAAGCGCGCGCGGTCGATTCGGGCTCGGCGTCGCAGTGGCGATTTTCCTGGTTGCGGTGGCCGCCCCGGTGATCGCACCGACGCGACCGGCTGCCATTGATCTGAACGCTGAGCTGCAGCCGCCGAGCGTGCATCATCCGCTGGGAACCGGAGAAAATGGTCTCGATGTGCTGACCCACGTCATCTACGGCGCCCGCGTCTCGCTGTGGGTGAGCGTTTTTGCGGTAGGCATTTCCGCGATCGTCGGCGTTCTTCTGGGTGGAATGGCCGGCTACGTCGGCGGGCTCTTCGACGAAGCGCTGATGCGCGCAGTGGACATCTTGCTGGCGTTCCCGGGCATCCTGCTTGCCATCTTCATCACTGCGGTGATGGGGCCATCACTGGCGAACGTCATTTTTGCGCTGGCGGTCACCGGTTGGACCGGCTACGCGCGCCTGGTGCGCAGTCAGGTGCTGACGCTTCGCGAGCGGGACTACGTTCGCGCGGCGCGAGCGCTGGGCGCGGGTCACGCGCGGATTCTGGCGCGCCACCTGCTTCCCAACGCCGCGGGTCCGCTCATCGTGCAGGTCACATTCGGCATCCCGGCCGCAATTCTGGCCGAGGCGTCGCTCAGCTTTCTTGGGCTGGGCGCTCCGCCGGGCACGCCCTCGTGGGGATCGCTGGTCGATCAGGGAACGCAGTACCTTTTAATGGCGCCGCACATTGCGCTGTTCCCAGGCTTGGCGATCGCTCTCACCGTGCTCGGATTCAACTTCCTAGGAGACGGCATCCGCGATGCGATAGATCCGAAGGCCGAGCATGCCAGCCGCTTTTAACGCGATGCCTTGCTAGCCCCCATGCGAGCCGTCATCCAACGCGTGCTGGAAGCATCGGTGACGGTCGACGACCGAGTGGTCGGCCGGATCGGCCCCGGGCTCCTGGTGCTGCTCGGGGTGGGACGCGGCGATACCGAGCTAGAAGCGTCCTGGATGGCCGACAAAGTGGCCAACCTGCGCATCTTCGAAGATGAGGCGCAGAAGATGAATCGATCCGTGCTCGCCGCCAGCCGCGCGATCCTCGTCGTCAGCCAGTTCACTCTCTACGGCGACGCGCGAAAGGGCCGCCGACCCAGCTTCATCGAAGCGTGCGAGCCGGCGGAGGCGAACCGCTTGTACGAGCTCTTCTGCCGGCAGTCCCGCGCCCTCGGCCTCGAGGTTCAGCAGGGCGAATTCGCCGCCCACATGAAAGTCGCGCTCGTAAACGACGGCCCGGTCACGCTGATCCTGGACAGCCGGGATCGTTGACGCCCCTTCCCTTTCGACTTTCAACTTTCGACTTTCGACCGCTCGACGCTAGATTCGCGCGTCCTCCGCGGTGATCAGCGAGTAGATCTCTGCGGCGTTCTTGGCAGCCATGATCGATTCGCGGAACTGCGGATTTTTGAACAGCCGCGAAATGCGGGCCAGCGCCTTGAGGTGAATGCCGGCGGAATTCTCCGGCGCCAGCAGGGCGAAGAAGAGGTGCGTTTCCTTTCCATCGATCGCATCGAAGTTGACGCCGGGGTGAGAGACGCCGAAGGAGGCGATCAAGCGGGACAGCTCGCCCATCTTGCCGTGAGGAATGGCCACCCCTTCGCCGATGCCGGTCGAACCCAGTTTCTCCCGTTGCTCGAGGACGTCCACGAGCCGCTCCGGCTTCAGCCCAGCCTGAGTGGTTGCCAGTGGACCGCACAGCTCCACCAGCACGCCGTGCTTGGAACTCGAGGAGAGTTCGGCAATCACCGCTTCAGAGCTCAAGAACTCGGAGATTCTCATGACGCTGGGCGCCGCAATTATCCCGGGCATTGCCTGATCGCAAGAAGCGTCGCAGGGTCAGCCGGCTTTCTTCGGTTGCACCGAGTTGACCGCTGCCTTGCCCGCCCTGGCTTCAATCAAGCCATAGTGACCGTCTTTGCGCCGATAGACAACGTTCATCTCGTTGGAGGTCGTGTTGGTGAATACCAGGATGTCGTTATTCATCAGATCCATCTGCATCACCGCCTCGTCGAGCGTCATCGGCTTGGCGAAGAACTCGTTCGTTCGAATCACCCTCGGGCTTGCTTCCGCCGCCGGCCCTTCCTCCGGCGACGGCACTTCCACCACATCGTATCGCACCCGCAGGTTGTTCAGCATGTCCTGGCGGTGGTGGATGCGCTCCCGGCCGTGGTGGTGCTTCAGCTTCTCCTTGTACCGCAGAACCTGCCGTTCGATCTTGTCCATCGCCAAGTCGATCGATGCGTACATGTCCTCGCTCTTCTCCCTCCCGCGCAAGAGGAAGGTGCCGGCGTGAATGCTGATATCTGCGTGGTGTAAGTGGCGCTCCAGCGAAAGCACTACGTGCGCCTCGCCAGCTCGGTCCAGATACTTGTGCACTCTTTCGATCTTCTCGCTTGTGTATTGCTTCAGGGCATCGGTTGCTTCCAGGTTTCGAAAGGTGATGTTAAGCCGCATGCGGGCAGGCCTCCGTCGATGTTCGGTGCTTGGCGGATCTGAGGCAAGCGCCGCGCGGAAAGCAACGGGGATGCGCGAAAAAGTCGATCGGCGGAACTAGGACGGCCGGTCAGTAGTACCGCTTTCGCTTACTGCTCGGGAGGATGCTCAGGACTTCGCGGTATTTGGCCACCGTTCGGCGAGCGATCTCGATTCCCTGGGCGCGCAGCAGCTCCACGATCTTCTGGTCCGAGTAGGGGCTCGACGCGTCCTCGCCCGCCACCAGCTGCTTGATGTGGTTCTTTACCGCTTCCGAGGCGATGTCCTCTCCCGCCAACCGGGCAATCGAGGAGTTGAAGAAGTACTTCAGCTCGAAGATGCCCTGCGGAGTGTGGACGTATTTGTTGGTGGTCACCCGCGAGACGGTGGACTCATGCATCCCGATGTCCTCCGCCACGTCTCTGAGAATCAGCGGCTTGAGATAAGCGATCCCCTTTTCGAGGAACTCGCGCTGGAATTTCACGATCGATTCGGTGACCTTGTAGATGGTCCGTTGCCGCTGATGAATCGAACGGATGAGCCACATCGCGCTGCGCAGCTTGTCTTGGATGAACTCCTTGGCCTGGCCTGGGGCAAGGTTTCCGTTGCGCAGCGCATTTCGGTAGGTGCCGGAGATGCGCAGCTTGGAAAGGCCATCGTCGTTGAGGACGACGGTGAACTCATCCCCGAGCTTGTACACAAACACGTCGGGGGTGATGTACTGCGCGTCCTCACCCGAGTAGTTCCGCCCGGGCTTGGGATCGAGCTTGTTCAAAAGCTTCGCCGCGCACACCACCTCCCCGAGCGAAAGCTTGAGATCTTTGGCGATAGCGGGGAGGTTCTTGCTCTCCAGGTGCTTCATGTGCCGCTTGATCATCGTCCCCAACAGGGCGGCACTTGGCTCCTGTAGCGCCGATGCCTGAATCAACAGGCACTCCTGTAGATCTCGCGCGCCGCACCCCTTGGGGTCGAGGTGCTGAATCTTGCGCAGGGTGCGCTCGGCCACCGCCATCGGTACGTCCGCCTCCGACGCGAGGGCGATCAGAGGGTCTCCCTCCTCCTCCGGAACCTTGAGGTACCCGTCCCCATCCAGGTTGCCGATGATCAGCATTGCGATCCGCCGCTCGGCGTCGTTGAGCTTCAACATCCCGAGCTGATACGCGAGGTGCTCGAACAGGTCCTCCTTCTTGAC
>Ga0126384_10000590_pt1 | contig 20312 bp, 20 predicted proteins | sample PanSoiMetPlot_36_FD_92543 | JGI IMG/M metagenome (GOLD analysis project Ga0126384, IMG submission 92543) | Tropical forest soil microbial communities from Panama - MetaG Plot_36 | ecosystem: Environmental > Terrestrial > Soil > Tropical forest > Bulk soil | place: Panama | collected 2016-02-17 | reverse complement strand
TTATTGGCGGCGCGGTTCAGCAGGTGGCGCTCTGCAGGTCTTTTCCTATGGAATTGCCATCTGGGCCATGACGGCCGCGCCAATCGCTATCGTGGCGACTTTGCGTGAGACCAGCGTACTGTTCGGCGCCGTCATTGCCGTGGTCGTGCTCAAGGAACCACTGCGAGCCGTGCGCATCGTCGCGGCGTGTTTGATTGTCTGTGGCTTGATCCTGATACGCTTACAATAGCCGCAATAAAATAAATCATAGCTGCAATTCAGGGTACTCACGTTCAAGGCGCGCGAGGTCGATTTCGGTATCGACATCCCATAAAGGAGCGTGCTCGGCCAATACAAGCTGGTGCGCTATGACGCGGGCGCGGGTTTGAGAGAGCACGGCCCTCGTGCCCCACGCAATATCGGCAAACAATGCCGGTTGCGGGAAGCGCGTACCGATAAGGACATAACCGCCGTCCTCGGCCGGGATCAGAATAACGTCAGCGCCGTCGCGGAGCGCACTGGCCGCGTTACGAAGGTGGACGACCGTCAAGGCAGGGCAGTCGGTGCCCATCAACAGCACGGGGCCGGGACTGGCGGCTGCCGCGGCCAGCATGCGCGCCCCCAGGTCACCTTCAGGCTGGGGCTTGAGCGTGATACGCGGGCGCGCAACCAGTTTGAGGAACGCGGTGTGCGTGCTGTCGGGTACGCACCACAGGGTTACAGGTCCGACATTGGCGGCAAGGGCGGTAGCAACCGCGCGCTCCGTCAGGCGTTCTTGCAGCACCGCCGCCGCGTGCGCTCCGATTGCTGGGATAAGGCGGGTCTTGGCTAGTCCCGGGATTGGGGCTTTCGCCAGGATAGCGATGGAAACGAGACTACTGCTCGGCGGAGGCATAGCCATATTGTCGTGCAAGTTGCGCTGGGTCGGCGCCGAAGAAGTAGGCCAGCCGCAACCGCCACATCAGGAATATCGTGCGCAGTGTTCCCTTTTCTTGCCAGCGACGGGCCGATGTCGTAGCGCGTGCGTGGAGGCAAAGGGGACGGCCGATACGCTTGAGATGCATGGACAGCGAGAGGTCTTCCATCAGTGCGATTGGCGGGAAGCCCCCTGCGGCATCGAAAGCGGTACGAGTGACAAACAAGGCTTGATCACCAGTAGCGATCCCGGTTAGTCGCGAACGCAGGTTCATCATGGAGGCGACCAGGCTCAGCAATCCACGACGATCAAATTGCACGTCGAATCGCCCCCAGACACGACCAGAACGCGCAAGACCATCAAGTATGAGCGAGTCCGCATTATCTGGCAGCCGAGTGTCCGCATGCAGGAACAAAAGAACGTTGCCACACGCAGCTACGCGCCCTGCATTCATTTGCAGGGCGCGTCCGCGCGGTGCAACGCCCACGTGATCAGCGAAAGGACGGGCGCGGGCAGGTGTGCCATCTCGGCTTCCCCCGTCCACAACGATCAACTCAACACCACGCTCTCGATAGGGCGCAAGCGCTATGAGCGCCGCTTCGATATTTGCAGCCTCGTCCAACACCGGCATGATGATCGACAACCCCTTGCCGCTCATTCTGCCGCCTCTTTCAATGCGCCACCGCAGCTCGAGCCTTGCCCCGCAGTGCAGCCGTAACAGTGGCCGGCAACGCGGATCGGATTGCCGTCAATATTATCGTCGAGCAAATCCGCCAGGTGCACACGCCGGTGCCGGCCACGCGCCATCGGCAGATCGAGCATCTGGTTGAAGTCACAGTCATAGACATAACCTCGCCAATCAACCGAAATCAGGTTACGGCACATGACATTGTCGAGGTTGGCATCGAGATGAGCATCCTGCAGGAGACCGAGATAGCTTTCGAACTCACCTTTTGTCAGGAGCGTCGAGCCGAAGCGCTGAATTGGCATGTTGGCGAGGACATAGAGCTTGTTGAACACAACACCGTATTGCTTGCCCAGCACCCGCTTGTAGTCCGCTTCCAGCGCAGCCTGCGCGGGCGGGAGCGATGGCCCCTGCGGATTGTGAACGAGGTTGAGTGCAAGTGTTGGATCGCGCCCATATCCGAGCGAATTGAGGCGCCGGAGCCCGCGGATCGAGGCATCGAACACGCCCTTTCCGCGCTGTCGTTCGACATTGTCTTGCAGATAACAAGGCATTGACGCCACCACCTCGACACGCTCGCTCGCCAGAAATTCCGCCAGGCCTTCCTGACCAGGCTGTTCCAGAATTGTGAGATTGCAACGGTCTATGACTTTCGCTTCCAGCCTGCGCGCTTCATGCACCAACCAGCGAAAATGCGGATTGAGCTCGGGCGCACCGCCTGTAATGTCCAGAATCGCAATCTTTTGACGGCGAAGAAATTCCACCGCTAGAGCTGCGATGTCGCTCGTCATCTCCTCCGTTCGGTTGGGACCCGCATTAACGTGGCAATGGAAACAGGACTGGTTGCAACGGTAGCCGACATTGACCTGTAACGCTTCAAGCTTGCCGCGGCGGATCGTAGGAAAAGAAATTTTGTCGAGCAATGGAAGCGTGTCGCGCATTGGCAGCCTCAATTTCGCGCAAATTGCCATAAAGCAAGCAACAGCGTCATCCCAAATCGCCGTGAGGTGCAAGATTCAGCGTGCTAATGCGGTTGCGATCGGCGAGTCGATTCCTATGCGGCCAAAGCCGGGCAACTTCACGCCGGGATGACGCAGATCGAGACCAGCAACTAGGCCCAAAAGATTTACCTCAATGCCTTCGACCCAGCCGACTTTGATGCCTGCGTAGCCAAGAAGATTGATCTCAAATCCTGTGCCGCTATCAGTCCGTCCGGCATACAAGCCGTCACGGAAGTCACGTCCCACCGCATTCGGTGGCAACACCACGCCCAGTTCCGGGACGGCGCGCAGGATCGCGGCTACGAAACTGTTGCTGTTCGGCCCTGGCCAAATATGGTAATCGCCAGGCTGCGCGTAACCATAGCCCTTCACAGCTTTTTCGATGCGCGGCATCAACCTTTCAGCCTCTAGCCCTGAGATATCTGCCAGCATGACTGGTACATTCCCGTACCAGCGGCCGTCCGCAGGCCAGTTGTTTTGCCGCACGGGGTTCCCCCACCCAACCACGTCAAAGCGAGTCCAGCGCGATTCATTCGCGCGTTTGAGTACGATCCAGCTATGCACAGAGAAAACGCCCTTCCACGCACCTGCCGTGCCGGTGAAGATGACGATACGGGCGGGCTCAAAATCGCTTGCCGCCGGCAGCATTCCGGTGCTCGACCAGTTGGCATCGCGCCATGAGCGTGGCTCATTGCCGATCGCATAAATAATGGCTCGGGTGACAATGGGTACGAGGAACAATATCAGGACGATGAGCATCACAGTGGTTCTGGGTTGGGATCGGCGGCTTGGGATCATGGCGGCGCCACTATAGCGGCTTTCCGGCCTAAACGTGGCGCTTTAACGCTGCCGTCGCAATGGCAACCAAAAATTGCCCGGCAACCCGCGAAAGGTCGTCGAGGGTCACGCTCTTCCGTTTACCTGGTCGTCGAGCAGTACGTGCAATGAGCGGCACGTGGACGAAAGCTGCGAGGCGCGGGCCGTTTTGTGCGGTTGCCTCGGCCGCGCGCCAGCAAAGATAGTTACATAAGTAGCGACCGGCGTCGCGCGACAGCATGATCGGGACCCGTGCGTTGCGGGCGGCAGCAAACAAATGTCGCGTCTTTGCCGGAAGGGCCAAAGTCTCCGGTCCGCCGCTAACGATCAAACGCCGATTCAATGATTGACCGAAGATATCTGGAAACGATGCTAACGCATTGCGTGCGCGAGTTTCGATACGCAGCGTCTTTGTGCGCGAGGCGACCCCGAACATCAGGAGAGCGTCCGGTTGGTGCCTGGCGATCAGTCTTGGCAATTCATGGTCTACGGTCGCGTAGCTGGTCCGGAAAATGTGTGGGACGATCGTTACCTCGGCCAGTACTGGTCGGCGTAACTGGACAAGCCTTTTGACCAAGAGCCCAGTCGGATTGAATGGCGTGCCTGGAAATGGGCCAAAGCCAGTGACGAGGATGGTCGCGGCCATCTATACGCCGAGTAGTTGCGCGATTTCTTCGACCGCCAGCATGGGCGCAAGTCTGCCTGCTGCGACCTGGGCCTCTGCTTGTCGCAATTTCGTGCGGACTGACGCGTCACTGCGCAGCCGCGCAGTGAGCCGTTCCTCGAGCATTGTCCACATCCATTTGACCTGCTGCTCACGCCGCCGCGCTGTCAATTCGCCAGAGGCGTTTAATTTTTCTTTGTGAGCAAGAACTTCACCCCACAGTTCGCCGATTCCATTGCCGGTAAGTGCCGAGTACGTGATAACTGGCGGCGACCAAGTCACAGATTGTGGCGTCAAGATATTAAGCGCCGCCCGATATTCCGCCGCTGCCAGCTTGGCCCGCTCAATATTGTCGGCGTCGGCCTTGTTGACTGCAATCATGTCGGCAAGTTCGACAATGCCTTTCTTCAGGCCCTGTAATTCATCACCGGCACCGGGCAGCATCAATACCAGAAAAAAATCGGTCATATCGGCAACGGCGGTTTCCGATTGGCCGATGCCAACGGTCTCGACCATCACCACATCGTAGCCGGCGGCTTCGCATACAAGCATGGTTTCGCGTGTCTTGGCCGCGACACCACCAAGTGTTCCCGAAGAGGGTGATGGCCGAACAAACGCATGTGGGTCAGCCGAAAGCCGTGCCATTCGCGTTTTGTCGCCAAGGATCGAGCCGCCGGTGCGGGTCGACGAAGGATCAACCGCAAGCACCGCGACCTTGTGACCTCTGCCGGTGAGATAAGTACCCAGCACGTCGACTGTGGTGGATTTGCCGGCTCCCGGCGCGCCCGTAATGCCTAGGCGCACGGACTTGCCTGTCAGCGGCAGCAGCTCCTGCACGAGATGATGTGCAGTCTTGCGATGGTCTGCGCGTTTACTCTCGATCAGCGTAATGGCGCGCGCCAGTGTCGCACGATCGCCGCCGCGGATACCGCGGACGAGGTCGGAAAGTGGAAAATTGCGTGAAGCCATCGACGTCCCGAGCGCTATGGTTCTGAGCCACTCGTAAGGCGAAGCACCAGGCCGCCTGCACCCTTTTGCCGTGCATCAGTGGCGCACTGGAGCCGTAAATCTTTGCCGAACAACGGTCGTGCTTGCGGCAAAATCGGACACACGGAATCAACACAACCAGCTAACGACAGCACGCAAAGTGCGGCTTGGCCGCGCGAACGGTTGCTCGGATCACTCGGCAGCCTCTTTGCCGTGTCCGAGCCGCCTATTGAGAGTCTTGAGAAGTTTTTCAGCAGCTTCCGCGATCACGGTGCCAGGCGGGAAAATAGCCTCGGCTCCGGCCTGCCTCAACGCGTCGTAATCTTGTGGCGGCACCACGCCGCCAACCACGATCATAATGTCGTCGCGGCCTTGTTTGGCGAGCTCCGATTTCAATTCGGGGACCAGCGTCAGGTGGGCGGCGGCCAGCGAAGAGACACCAAGAATATGCACATCGTTCTCGACCGCCTGCCTAGCGGCTTCTGCGGGAGTCGCGAACAAGGGTCCGATGTCTACGTCGAAACCAAGATCCGCGAAAGCTGAGGCAATCACCTTCTGACCGCGGTCGTGGCCATCCTGTCCGATCTTGGCGACCAGCAAGCGTGGACGGCGGCCCTCGGCGGTTTCAAATGCCTCGACTGCGGCTCGAACCCGTTCGACAGCGCCGGTCATGCCGACCTCCCGCTTGTAGATTCCGGTGATCGCTTTGATCTCGGCCCGATGACGACCGAAGACTTTTTCCAGCGCCGCCGAGATTTCGCCAACGGTTGCTTTAGCGCGCGCTGCATCGATAGCGAGCGCCAGTAAATTGCCGTTGCCGCGGTCAGCAGCGCGGGTGAGCGCATCGAGCGCGTCTTGTAATGTAGCGTGATCGCGTTCGGCTTTCAGTCGCATAAGCTTGTCGAGCTGCCTCTGTCGCACGGCGGAATTGTCCACCTTTAGAACTTCGATCGGTGCCTCGTCGGACGGCGGGTATTTGTTCACGCCGATAACGGATTGTACGCCAGCATCTATACGCGCTTGCGTTTTCGCGGCGGCTTCCTCGATGCGCAGCTTGGGAATTCCGGCCTCGATCGCGTTGGCCATACCACCCAAGCTTTCGACTTCCTCAATATGGCTCCAGGCCCTGCGTGCCAGCTCGTAGGTTAATCGCTCTACATAATAGGAGCCACCCCAGGGGTCGACGATGCGGGTCGCGCCCGCCTCCTGTTGCAAAACAATCTGTGTGTTGCGGGCGATACGGGCGGAAAAATCTGTTGGCAAAGCGAGAGCCTCATCGAGCGCATTGGTATGCAGCGATTGGGTCTGACCCTGGGTTGCCGCCATCGCCTCGATCATTGTGCGGGGAACGTTGTTGAATACGTCCTGCGCGGCAAGCGACCAGCCTGAGGTCTGGCAATGAGTGCGCAGCGACAGCGAACGTGTGTCATCAGGGTTGAAAGCCTTCATCAGCTTCGCCCACAGCATTCGGGCAGCGCGCAGCTTGGCGATCTCCATGAAATAGTTCATGCCGATCGCCCAAAAAAATGAAATGCGGGGCGCGAACTGATCTATTGTGAGCCCAGCTTTCAACCCCGCGCGCACATATTCGACGCCATCAGCGAGTGTGTACGCGAGTTCAAGATCTTGGGTCGCTCCGGCCTCCTGCATGTGATAACCGGACACCGAAATCGAATTGAACTTCGGCATTTCTGCTGCCGTAAACGCAAAGATATCGGAAATGATGCGCAGACTTGGTCCTGGCGGATAGATGTAGGTGTTGCGCACCATGAATTCTTTGAGGATATCGTTTTGGATCGTGCCGGAGAGCTTCTGGTGGGGGACGCCCTGTTCCTCGGCAGCAACGATGTAGAGGGCAAGCACCGGCAACACGGCGCCGTTCATGGTCATCGACACGCTCATCTGGTCAAGCGGGATGCCCGAAAACAACGTGCGCATATCGTAAATCGAGTCGATTGCAACACCCGCCATGCCAACGTCGCCAGATACACGTGGGTGATCGCTGTCATAGCCGCGATGGGTGGCAAGATCGAAAGCGATCGAGAGGCCTTTCTGGCCGGCGGCGAGATTGCGCCGGTAGAAGGCATTCGAATCTTCTGCGGTCGAGAACCCGGCATATTGCCGGATTGTCCAGGGCTGAGCCGCGTACATCGCAGGATATGGGCCGCGAAGAAACGGCGGCCTACCTGGATAAGTTTTCAGGAAGTCGAGTCCGGCGAGGTCTTGCTCGCTATAGACCGGCTTCACCGCAATGCCTTCCGGTGTTGCCCAAGATGCAGACGAGTCGTTGCCGACCGATGGGCCAGTGTCGGCAAAGTCGACCTTCGTGAAGTTGGGCAGCTGACTCATTTGACACTCAGAATATCATGCGCGGCGTGCAAGGTCGCAAGCGCGTCGCAGCCCACGTAAATGAGGGCTTTAATTCCCGCCTGTTGCCATTCGGCCTCGTTCTGACCAGGCCGGCCGGCAAGGTGCACAATAGCGCCGGCGGCCGTCAGGGCTTTGGCCGCTTTGGCTGCCTCGCTTGCGTAGACTTTGTCCGAGGAGCACAGGCAAGCAAGCCTTGCGCCGGAGGCTCTGAAAGCGGTGATCATCTCAGCGTTGCTCTTAAAGCCGTCGTTAGCCACAGCCTCGATGCCGCCCGCCTCATAAAAATTTTTAGCGTAGGTTGCCCGCGCGGTGAAATCAGAGGCCTTTCCAAGATTGGCAAGAAAGAGCTTTGGACGACTCCTGGTCCTTTCCAATATGCGGTCGGAGGCATCGCGCAAGCGTTCGAATGGTTCGGCGAGGCGAATGCGTGGCAAGGCTTGAATGGTAACCGCAGGGACCGCCTCTTTCGGTGGGGTCACTTTGGCAACATCGAGCGACGTTGGTGGCGTTTCGCCCAGATCAGGATAGTCGCTCGTACCAGTAAATGCGTCTTTCCGACGCGCTACCGCCTTCTGGCGCTCGGACCGCACGGTTGCAATGTTCGCTTGGATCAAACCGCGTTCGAGCGCCGCCCAGACACCGCCGGTGGACTCGATCTCCTGAAACAACTTCCAGGCGCTAGCACAGAGCTTGCTTGTGAGATCTTCGATGGCACCAGATCCTGCGGCTGGATCGCCGACCTTCGCCAGATTCGATTCCTCAAGTAAAATAAGCTGCGTATTGCGTACGATCCGGCGCGCGAATGCGTCTGGTAATCCGAGCGCCGCGGTATGTGGCAGAGCAGTGATACTGTCAGCACCTCCAAGGCCGGCAGCAGCAATCGCAATCGTCGTGCGCAATATGTTTACGTAAGGGTCGCGCCGCGTCATCGTACGCCACGCGGTCTCCGCAGCCACATTTGTCGGTCTCGCGGCGATGCCGCATGCCTCTTCGATGCAGGCCCAGACTTTTCGCAGGGCGCGAAACTTTGCAATTGTCAGGAATTCATCGGCATCCGCCGCCAACCGGAAATAGATCATCCGACGCGCGGCATCGAGTGAAACCCCCTTAAGCTCAAGCGCGCGCAAGTACTCGACCGCGCTCGCGGTCGCGAAAGCCAGTTCCTGGGCTTCTGAACCTCCTGCGTCGTGGATAATGCGTCCATCGGCAACCGCGAACGGACCGCGAAACCCTTGCGACGCCATTTCGCCGATCACATTGGCAAAGTCTTTAGATAGCGTGCTCCAAGTTTGCTGGCTTGCGCCAGAAGCGGCAAAGTCACCAATCGGATTGATGCTGGCCCGCATTTCGACGGAAGCCGGCGGGAGCTTGCGGTTTTTCACGAGCGCAACGAAATGCTGCACGACCGTACGGGTCACCGGACCCAAATTGAAATCAATGGTGATTCCGGCTTCAAGCTGTATGCCTTCGAGGGCGCGCACAAGTGTTTCCGCCGACGCGTCGAGACCGAAACCATTGGCACTGGCTGAACCTGCCATGACTAACACCAAGCCGGTGGTGCCATTCTCCAGGTCTTGCAACGCTTGCGCGTTTGCTGCCTCGGGGTCGGGGTGGTCAACGCGCTGCATCAACGTCCAGGCCGAACCCGGCGCCCGCCCTGCGACGGGTTTTGCTCCAACAGCCCGCGCATAGAGGGGCTCGATCCGCAGACCATCGTAAGTCCGGCTTACCAGCCGTTTGTCGAATGCAGCACCTTTGAGGGCAATCTCGACCAACTGCCGCCACTCCGGTTCGGATGTTGGCGGGAATTCAGAGGCGAGAGGAATTTCGTCTGTCATGCAGGCAAAATGACACAGTCGGCTCAATCGAGCCATTGCGTCGAAGCAATTAAAGTTATGTACCGGTCGAGCGCCCGGTTAAGGCATCCGGTGGATCCCACGCGTGTCGACAGCCTTAACAGCCTCGGCCACTCGGCGCCCAGCGATGACCCGGTCTCCTGCAATTTCGGCCAGCGGAACCAGTACAAAAGCGCGCTCAAACAGACGCGGGTGTGGCAGCGTCAGATTTAGTTCATCCATGGTCACCTCATCATACGAGATGATGTCGATATCTACCGTGCGCGGGCCATTCCGCTTTTCGTGAGCTCGATCTCGGCCAAGACGCAGCTCAACCGTTTGCGCTCGCGCGAGCAATTCGCGCGGACCAAGGGTGGTTTCGACGGCGATGGCGAGGTTGACGAAGTATGGCTGATACTTGAAACCCCAAGGCGGTGTACGGTAGTCGGACGAACGCGCTATCAATCGAACATCTATGCCATCGCAGAGTAACGCGATGGCTCGATCGAGAATCGCCCGGCTGTTTCCAACGTTGCCCCCGAGCGCCAGCAGCGCCTCAGCCATGACGGCTCCGCACCAGCGTTACACCTACGTCGTTAAAAGTCGCAGCAATAGGAGCATGCGGCTTGTGAATAGTGACCCGCACCGAGCGCGCGAGATGAAAGGTGGCGAGCACGGCGTCAGCAACCCGACCGGCCGCAGCTTCGATCAACCGAAAGCGCTGTGCACAGAACGCTTCGGTAACACATTCGACAACCTTTTCATACGAAACGGTGTCGATGACCTTGTCAGAACGTGCGGCAGCCAAAAGATCGATTTCAAGGTCAAGGTCGATTGTGAAACTCTGCCCCACTTTCGCCTCGTGCGGCATTACGCCATGATTGGCGTGGAGCGACAGGCCGCGGATGAATATGCGATCTGTCACCGAGCTGCCTCGATGGCGGCGCTCACGCGCAGCGCCTGCACGGTCTCCGCGACATCATGAGCGCGCACAATTGCAGCACCTTTTTGGACCGCAAGCAGATGAGCGGAAATCGAACCTCCGATGCGACCCTCGGGCGGTGACGGCGTGATAGTGCTGATGAAGCGTTTGCGCGAGGCGCCGACCAAGAGCGGTAACCCGAAGCGCTTGAACTCGGCGAGCCGTGCAAGACAAGTGATGCTCTGTTCCGGCGTTTTACCAAAACCAATGCCGGGATCGAGCACGATGCAATCGCGTGCAATACCGGCTCGGGCTGCGATCTCCAGTGAGCGGGAAAAGAAAGCCATTACATCGGCTACGATGTCCACCGCAGCGTCGGCGACCTCGCGGTTGTGCATGACAACCACCGGCACTCCGAGTTTAGCCACCAGAGGCGCCATGCTGGAATCGCGCTGCAGGCCCCAGACATCGTTGACGATGTCTGCACCCTGTTCGATTGCCCAAGCTGCGATAGAAGCCTTGATAGTATCGATCGATACCGGCAAGCCAAGCTTGACTACTTCCGACAGAACCGGGGCTAGGCGGGCCTTTTCGTCGTCCGCCGACACGGGAATTGCGCCTCCATAAGGACGTGTCGACTCGGCGCCTATATCTAGGATGTCGGCGCCCTGTCGTGCCATTTCGGCAGCCCGGGCGATGGCCTCAGTGGGGTCCAAGAACTGGCCCCCATCCGAGAAGGAATCCGGGGTTACGTTCAAAATTCCCATGACCAATGGGCGGCAGACTGAAAGCAGCGTCGGAAGGGCGGTGGGTACAGATTTGCCAGCGGATCCGGCCGTTCTATGGAGGTTACGCGTGCTTCCCATGCCGGTCGCTTTGCGCGGTCGGTGCGAGACTGTCAAGCAGACCCAGGCGGCTAATAGGTGATCTTTAAGGGCAAAAGCTTAGCGTTTTCGATCCAGCGCTTGACGACTTTTTCGGATGGAAGAACTCTGACTAATCTGCGCTTCTTGTTGGCGTCGGCCATCGCCTTGGCAAGATTGCCCGGATTTCGATACTTGAGCTCTTTCACAGTATCAACACCGGCGGCCTGCAGCAGTTCGGAGTATTCCTTGCGGACGCCTTTAATGCGCATGCGGTCGGCAACATTGGCCCAATACAATAACTGTTTCTCGTCAAAGCCGGTTTTCTTTGCAAGCGCTTTACGCCCCTTTACGGTGCGAGCGGCTTCTAGCAGCCGGTCGGTCGACCTAATTCCCGCCGACTTGAGAATAACGGCAACTTCGCCATCAATCCCGTCAATATCGGTGATGGGATAGGACATCGCGCCTCCTCCGCTTTTTCTTGCGTTTGTTCGCCTCGCCAAACGGTTCAAACAAACTGACTCAACCCCGGAATCGCACCCACGATTTCTCCAACGGCTTCATCGCCGATCTTTTCGCGAGCATAAGCGATGGTTTCGCGGGTTATGCCCTGCACCTGCCCTATGCTCAGTCCCACCGCCATCATCTTGGTGCCAGCGCCCATAATCCCCCCCATCGGGAACCCGCCGCCACCAGCTCCGGAGTGCGTTGCTAGCAAGCCCTCCGCTCCCGGAAGCCGGTCGATGAGAGCCTGTACCTTTTCGGGCGGGCCTTCTTTGCGCAAGAAATTGAGGATAATGCCAACCGACTTTTCCGCAGCATTTCGGTCAACGCCAACATTCGCGGCCAGACGGCCGATTAGCTCATCCATGATCCCTCGCGCCTCCGCACTTGTGGCGGAATTGCGGTCATATTGGACGTCGCTTTTGTCGATGACAAGCGTACGCAGGCTTATTTGTGGCAGCAGAACTTCAGCTGGCGATTGTCTCGGCAGCAACAGTCAAGCGAAATGAATCGCGATCAAGCAAATACTGCGTAAGTGTGTCCGCGATGCACTATTGCTCGTCGCGGCATTCTTCGAAACTAGAGAGACCAAACGATGCCGTTGACGATCGTGATTTCAGCAGATCTGATCGGCGTTCGTAGTTTCACCATCCGGTGACTGGCAATTTGATAAATCTAATCGAGCCGTGTTTGTTCAAATAATCCATACAGAAGAAGGATATAGTAATCGGTCCGGATTTGGCCCGCCTGTGCGGCGCTCGCAGAAAGACAAACCGGGCTAGGTTGTAAGGCTTGCAGAGGGTGGCGCTGATCAAGTTCGTCGCCGACAGCGATTAGGGGTCAAGTCGTGCCCGCCCGTATCCGGCGAATGGAGGTACCAAAGGCCACAACCGTAACCGGTCTCGAGAAGTCGGACGGCGCCGACGTCTGCCTAGTAGCAGTCGATGTGCGAGTCCCCGGACGGCGGCATTCCTACGCTGATCGTTGCTCCCGTGGTAACGGCCACACTTGCGGTGGACGCTGATGGTACCGCGGCAATCCTGCCGCACACGCTTTACTGGCGTCTCGGTGCCGCAATTCACAACCCAACTCTACCTTGAGTCTTCTTTTCAGCCCGGGTGAGCGTTGCTAGCTTCACATGCCTGTTCGTAAGGGGTCGCTCATGAAGACTCTCGACGCGGTGCTTAATCAAATCGACCAAGATATTGATCAAAGTGTAGGGCGGTTGTTCGCCCTGTTGCGGATCGCTTCGGTTTCCACTGATCCAACCTATAAAGACCAGTGCCGCGCGGCAGCTGAGTATGTTGCCGCCGATCTCAAGTCGATCGGCTTTGAGGCCACTGTGCGCCCCACGGCCGGCCATCCGGTGGTGGTAGGCAAGTCGAACGGCGTGGCAGGCCCGCGCGTCCTGTTCTACGGACACTATGACGTGCAGCCGGTCGACCCTTTGAATTTATGGAAGACGCCGCCGTTCGAACCCCGCATCGAAACATTGGCAGATGGCCGCAAGATCATCGTTGCGCGCGGAGCCTGCGACGACAAAGGTCAGGCGATGACATTCATCGAGGCCTGCCGCGCATTCAAGGTCGTCACTGGCAGCCTGCCCTTGCCCATCACTATGATGATCGAAGGCGAGGAAGAATGCGGCTCAAAAAATCTGTTCAGCTTCGTGCGCGATAATGCGGCTGAGTTCAAGCTCGATCTGGCGCTGGTTTGCGATACAGCCATGTGGGATCAGAAGACGCCGGCGGTGACCACCTCGCTGCGTGGGCTGGTCTACGAAAACGTTAAGATCATCTGCGCCGATCGCGATCTGCATTCCGGCCTGTTCGGGGGCGCTGCACAAAATCCCTTGCGGCTTCTGGCTGAAATTCTCGGCGCGATGTGGGATCACCAGGGGCGTGTGACCATTCCCGGCTTTTATGATGGCGTGAAAGACCTGCCGTCCGACATCAGGGCTGATCTCAAGGCCCTCGATCTAACGGCTGAGAAATTTTTAGGGCCAATTGGACTGAAAAATCCCGCTGGTGAAAAAGACCGGCTTTTGATCGAGCAAGTCACGACCAGGCCGACAGCCGAGATCAACGGCATCATCGGCGGCTATACAGGGGAGGGCGCCAAAACCGTCATCCCCGGCGAAGCCAGCGCGAAAGTCTCGTTCCGCCTTGTTGGCGGGCAGAACCCTGAGAAAATCCGCGACGCCTTCCGAGGCTTTGTGCGGGCGCGGCTGCCCGATGACTGCAAAGTGGAGTTCGGTAATTTTGGTTTAGCACCGCCGATCCAGCTCTCTTTCGATAATCCGGCGCTCGCCAAAGCGCGGGCAGTGCTTGCCGAAGAATGGGGCCATAAAGCAGTGGCAGTGGGGGCAGGAGGCTCGATTCCGATTGTAGCGGACTTCAAGAAGGTGCTCGGCATGGATTCCTTGCTCGTTGGTTTTGCGCTCGACGACGACCGCGTCCATTCACCGAACGAGAAATTCGACCTGAAATGCTTTCACAAAGGCATGAGAAGCTGGGCGCGTATTCTCGACGCGTTGTCGGCCAGCTAGCTGGTGTTACCCTCAGCTGATCGGCGACTTTGTCGATACTGCCTGCGAGCAGACATCGTCCTTTCCGGGCGAGCCGGAGACCCCGACGGCACCGACCACCTCATTGCCAACCCTTTCGGCAGGCCGTCACCAAGAGCCAGTAATGAAAGCATGGCGACGCGGCCAAGCCTGCGAAAGTCTTTAATATCGATGGCATACGGGCTCCTCGAATTGTTCCTATTTGACGGCAAGGACGTATCCGAATAGCGGGCGCTTATTTTCAGTTTTACGAGCGTTCGAGCGGTTACTTCTTCAATTTGTATCCAGTCCTGAACATCCACCAGACCGTGACCAGGCAAGCACCAAGGAAAAGCAGTGTCATGCCAATACTGACGCCATGGCTCACATCAGCAATCTCGAAAAAGCTCCAACGGAATCCGCTGACCAAATACACAACCGGATTGAACAGCGAGATGGTCTGCCAGGCTGGCGGCAACACGCTGGTCGAATAGAATGTCCCGCCGAGGAAGGTTAAGGGCGTGATAATCAAAAGGGGCACGATTTGCAGCTGTTCAAAGCCCTCGGCCCAGATGCCGATGATAAAGCCGAGAAGGCTGAAAGTCGCCGCCGTGAGTACCAGAAACGTGACCATCCATAATGGATGCGCGATGTGCAAGGGCACGAATAACCACGACGTCGCCAGGATAATCAGACCGAGAATGATTGACTTCGTCGCCGCAGCACCGACATAACCAAGAACGACTTCGAATGGCGATACTGGTGCTGACAGGATTTCGTAAATTGTCCCGGTGAAGCGCGGAAAATAGATACCGAAAGATGCGTTCATGGTGCTCTGCGTGAGCAATGTAAGCATGATGAGTCCGGGTACGATGAACGAGCCGTATGGAACACCCTCGATTTCGGTGATGCGGGAACCGATCGCTGCCCCGAAAACTACGAAATAGAGTGATGTTGAAAGGACCGGCGAGACAATACTTTGCCAAATGGTCCGCCCGGTGCGCGCCATTTCGAAACAATAGATAGCCTGGATGGCCCTGAGGTTCATTATCTGTCGCTCACCAGTCCAACGAAGATATCTTCAAGCGAACTCTGGGTAGTTTGCAGGTCACGGATCCGCAAGCCGGCGCGCGAAAGCTCGCCGAGGAGCGTCGCCACGCCGGTTCGCTCCGCCTTGGTATCGTAGTCGTAGATCAAGGTGTTGCCTTCCTCGCCGATCGCGAGCTTGAAGGCGGAGAGCTCTGCGGGAACTGTGGCGAGCTTCTGCTGAAGTTGCAACGTCAGCTGCTTCTTCCCGAGCTTGCGCATCAATTCGGCCTTGTCTTCAACCAGGATGATCTCGCCCTTGTTGATCACCCCGATTCGGTCGGCCATATCTTCAGCTTCTTCGATGTAATGCGTGGTCAGGATGATGGTGACGCCGGAATCCCGCAGGTCCCGGATGACTTGCCACATATCTTTGCGGAGTTCGACGTCGACTCCGGCGGTCGGTTCATCGAGAAATAGAATCTGCGGCTCGTGTGACAGCGCCTTGGCAATCAACACGCGGCGCTTCATGCCGCCAGATAGGGTGATGATTTTATTGTCTTTCTTATCCCAAAGGGACAGCGCGCGGAGCACCTTCTCGATATAGACAGGGTTTTTTGGCTTGTTGAACAGACCGCGGCTGAAGGACACGGTCGCCCATACGCTCTCGAAGGCGTCAGTATGCAATTCCTGCGGCACAAGCCCTATCATAGAGCGGGCGACACGGTAGTCAGTGATAATGTCGTAGCCGCCGACCGTGATCTTGCCCTGGCTCGGCACCAGGATGCCGCATATGATTCCGATCAGCGTGGTCTTACCTGCGCCATTGGGGCCAAGCAAAGCGAATATTTCACCACGGCGGATGTCGAGATTAATTCGGCATAGAGCACGGAATCCGGATGCGTAGTTTTTCGACAAGTCTCTGACGGAAATAATCGATTGCATAGGAAGGACAGTTACGGTGGGATTCACGGCATATAGGCCGCAAATCTTGACAACGCCAGTCTGCTGTATACGACGAAAGTGTTAGGCGCTATTTCGTCAACGCACCAAGGTCTTTCAACGTTTGTGCTGCCGGAAAATCTAAATATTCATCTGGCATATTTGCGCGATTGACCCACAAAGCACGGAAGCCAACGGAGACGCCGGCCATCACGTCCCAGCGGTTGGATGAGACGAACGTCACATCGCCGGGCTTGCATTTGAAGTGGTCGGTGACGAGACCGTAGACCTCCGGCCGTGGCTTGAACATTTTGAGCTCGTCGACCGATAGAATTGCATCGAGATCATCGCCAATGCGGGCTGCTTCCACGGCTCCCTTGAGCATCGCAGGGGAGCCATTGGAAAGAATGCCGGTCGTGCGCCCCTCGCCCTTGAGTGCGCGTAATGCCGCGCATGCATCGGGGAAGGCATCAAGCTTGAAATAGGCATCCAGCAAGTCGGGCCTGACCGATTTGTCCACGCCCGGCACCAAGGCGAGCGCGTAATCGAGCGCACGCTCTGTGAGCTGCCAGAAATCCATGTAATGCCCCGCGAGCGTGAGCGTCCAGGTATATTCGAGCTGCTTGGTGCGCCAGATTGCTGAGAGACGATCAGCATCGGGCTCCAGCTGCGCACGGTGGCGCGCGATGGCCGCATGCACGTCGAACAAGGTGCCATAGGCGTCAAAGATAAAAATGGGCGACATGGTATCCTCCCGACCGGCTCGCTATGGTTACTATGCAAGGCCGCCTGAGCAATGATATTCGCGCGGTGGACCCGAGTCTGGAGTGGTAGATGGTGCCGGGACGAGCGTGGTCGAAGACCTGGACCTTTTATGAAGGCGACTGGCATGAGGGCAATATCCCGATCATGGGGGTGCGTGACCATGCCGCGTGGCTGTGCTCCTCGGTGTTTGACGGCGCGCGAGCATTCGAAGGCGTTTCGCCTGATCTCGATTTGCATTGCACGCGTGTGAACACCTCGGCCGAAACAATGCATCTCAAGCCGATGGTGCCGGAAGAGACCTGGATCGGCCTTACCCGCGACGGCAGTAAGCGATTCGATAAGGAGGCGGCGCTTTACATTCGCCCGATGTATTGGGCCGAACGCAGCGGCACGCTGCTGGTCGCGCCCGATCCGGAATCGACAAAATGGTGCCTGACTCTTTACGAGGCACCAATGCGCAAGCCGGAAGGTTTTTCGATCACTCTGTCGCCCTATCGCAAGCCGAGCCTGGAATGCATGCCGGTCAACGCCAAGGCCGGCTGTCTCTATCCCAACAACGCACGCGCTCTGCTTGAGGCGAATGGCCGTGGCTACGGAAATTGCGTCGTGCTCGATCTGCTCGGTAACGTGGCGGAGCTCGCTACCGCAAACATTTTCATCGGAAAGGACGGTGCAGTGTTCACGCCGACGCCAAACGGCGCGTTCCTCAATGGAATTACCCGCCAACGGGTGATCAAGCTGTTGCGCCACGCCGGTGTGAGCGTCATTGAGACCACGCTAAGCTATTGTGATGTCCAGAATGCCGACGAGATTTTCTCTTCGGGAAATTACTCCAAGGTGATGCCAGTGAGCCGCATTGACGATCGCTCGCTGCAGCCGGGACCGCTCTATCGCAAGGCACGTGACCTTTACTGGGACTATGCCCATGCATGAGCGCGCGACTAGCGCTCCCGTCGGCATTGTTGGTCTCGGCCTGATGGGCGAGGTCTATGCCCAGCGCCTAATCGCCGCGAAAATTCCCGTTACCGGCTTTGACATCGATCCGGCACGACGCGCTCGCCTTGCCGAAATCGGTGGTCACCCCGTGTCATCGGTCGCGGAGCTGACGAAACCAGTGCGTTGCGTCATTGTCGCCGTGTTCAACACGGAGCAGGTCGAGGATGTGGTCGGGAACCATCTGCTTGCGGCGCTCGGTGACAGCTCGGAAAAGATTGTGCTGTGCATGAGCACCTGCGATCCGGACCGCGTGGCGGCCCTTGCCGAGCGCGTTATTCCGCGCGGCATTCGCTATCTGGATGTGCCGGTCTCGGGCACCAGCGATCAGGTACGCCGTGGCGACGGAGTTGCGCTGATCGGCGGCGACATGGCGATTGCTGAGGAAATGAAAGACGTGCTCAATGCGTTGTTCTCCCGGCGTTTTCATGTTGGCACGGTCGGCGACGGCGCACGTGCCAAGCTGGCGGTCAATTTGATCCTTGGCCTCAACCGGTTGGCGCTGGCCGAGGGCCTGGTGTTTGCCGAACGGATCGGCCTCGATCCCGCGACTTTTCTTAAAGTCGCGCGCGCTTCAGCATCTTATTCGCAAGTGATGGAAACGAAGGGGCCGAAAATGGTGCGAGGCGATTTTTCGGTGGAAGGTCGCGTCAAGCAAACCCTCAAGGATGCGCATTTGATGCTCGTTCAGGCTGCCGCGGTAGGCCAAAAGCTTTCCGCGCTCGAATTGCACGCAGATATGCTGGAAGCCTGCGTGCGAGCCGGCGAAGCAGATCTCGACAACAGCGTCATCATTAAGGAAGTGCGCCGCCGTGGCGCCAATCAAGGCGGCAATGGGGGAGGACTAAGATGAGAAAAGCAATGCTGGTGGTAACGTCAGCGCTGATGCTGACACTGGTTGATGCAAACCCCGCTGTCGCGCAGGACTGGCCACAAAAACCGATCCGCATCATCGTGTCGTTCGGACCCGGCGGGGGTGCCGACATCATAGGCCGCATTGTTGCGGACTCGATGCAGGGCAAGCTTGGTAAGCCGGTTGTAATCGAAAACAAGCCCGGTGCCGGTGGCATCCTGGGTAATGAGGCGGTCGCCAATGCGGAACCCGACGGCCATACGCTCGGCATCATGACTGCGGGCCAGATAATCGCCGCCGTCACCAGAAAGAACATGCGTTATGACACCTTGACCGCGTTCGCTCCGATCGGCCAGATCGCGACCGCAAGCTTGCTGATTGTTACGCGGCCGGATTTTCCGGCCAAAAACGTGAAGGAACTGGTCGCGGCGGCGAAAGCCGAGCCGGGCAGGATCGTTTTCGCAAGTCCAGGCTTTGCGGCCACGCAACACTTCGCGGGAGAGTTGTTTAAACAAACTGCAAAAATCAATCTGCTGCATGTTCCCTTCAAGACATCGCCGGAAGCAATCAACGCGATCCTTGGCAAACACGCGGATGTTTTGTTCGACACTGTGTCGGCCTTGATCGGGCATGTGCATTCCGGTCAGCTCAAGGCACTGGCCGTAACTGGCAAAGATCGTTTTCCGGCCGTTCCGGATGTTCCAGCCGTGATCGAATCCGGACTACTTCCAGGGTACGATGTGACGACCTGGTATGGCTTCTTTGCGCCGCAAGGCACACCTACGGCCGTGATCGCCAGGCTTAATCAGGCGCTAAACGAGAGCATTGTTGATGAATCCGCTCGCGACCGCTTGGTTGCCGCGGGCGTTGTAGTGGCGAGTTCCACGCCGCAGGCTTTCGGCGATTTCATGGCAAGCGAATACAAACGATGGGATGCAGTCCGCGAAGCGGCCGGTATTGATAAGCAATAGGTGCCTACGCAGACACCGCGACTGGCTTGCCTTCGGCGATGGAGCGGATGATCGCCTCGAATGCGCCGACCACTTCCAGCATATCGGACGTGGAAATCGGAAAAGGCTTTCCGGTTTCAATCGTCTCGGCGAAGGCTTCCAGCAATACGCCCAGCGAATCCGCCGTTGGGTAAATTTTTGTTTCCGGGCTCCCCCAATCAACGCAAGGGTGAGCGAAGTCTCGTCTCGCGCCTCCGCCGAGCCCTTGCTACCAAATACGTGGATCCGCCAAAATATTGGCGCTGCTCGCACGGTCGAGAGCAAGCCGGTGGCGCCGCTCTCAAATTGCACAAGGGCCGCCGTCGCATCACGCGGATCGGGTGGCGGCTTTTGCGAATGGACACGGGCGTCGACTTCGACGATTGGGCCGACCAGGTTCACGAACGCATCGAGCACATGTAAGCCCGCGCCAGTCATGCCGCCACCCGGCGACTCCGTCGGATCGTCGCGCCAGCCGCCTTTCACGCGAGTCGAATGCTCGTTGCTGAAATTCCCTTCGATATGAAGAATTTCGCCAAGTATGCCGTTAGCCACCACGCGCTTAAGCTCGCGCATGCTAGGAAAGCAGCGTTTGTTGTTACCTAGGGCGAAGGGCACACTGGCCTTGGCGCAGGCCTCGATAGCGCGCTCGGCCTC
>Ga0126384_10000589_pt1 | contig 20323 bp, 17 predicted proteins | sample PanSoiMetPlot_36_FD_92543 | JGI IMG/M metagenome (GOLD analysis project Ga0126384, IMG submission 92543) | Tropical forest soil microbial communities from Panama - MetaG Plot_36 | ecosystem: Environmental > Terrestrial > Soil > Tropical forest > Bulk soil | place: Panama | collected 2016-02-17 | reverse complement strand
GGGACTGACGTCGAGCGGAACTACGGAATAACACAGCCGAGTAAGTTTCCGCGTTGCGCCTTCCGCGCGACTCTAGGCAGATACCAGCATGAGCATCGTCCAATCGATCGACATTGTGCGTGGAGAGCACATTGGGTCGCATGGCACAAGTGCGCGCGCTGCATGCTGCGTTGACACGGGCCGACGGCGCGCTCGATTGGCTGCGCGCCCACCACGCCGAAGCAGCCTACCGCTGCTCCGTTTGCCGGAAACTCGCAGCAATCTGGAGAACATCCGCGATACCATGTGCCAGCGACCAGACCTTGGCACAGCTTAGGAGTCGCCGTAGCGGGTATTGCGCGCTCCACCCCAACTGCACTTTAACAGTTCCGATCATCTCGCTTGGGAAGACTGACCGTGCGCCCCTGCGATGCCAAACTAGAGTTTGACACCTCATGATCCGCATCACCGACACGATCTCCATTGACCAGTCCGAACTCTCAGAATCTTTCGTCCGCGCATCCGGTCCGGGCGGTCAGAAGGTCAACAAGGTGTCGTCGGCAGTGCAGCTTCGTTTCGATGCGCGACATTCACGGTCTCTGCCGAAGGATGTAGCCGTGCGGCTGATGCGTCTGGCGGGCAAGCGCCTGACCAAGGAAGGCATCGTTGTCATTATTGCGCAGCAGCATCGGACTCAGGAACGCAATCGTGAAGACGCGCGCAACCGGCTGTTCACGATGATCCAGCAAGCTGCGGTGAGACCTACGCCACGCCGGCCCACGAAAGTACCCAAGGCTCAGCGCCGCGAAAGGCTAGAAGCCAAAAAACATCGTTCTGGCATCAAAAGCCTTCGGCGAAGCAAGCCGGGCTGGGACTAGGCCTAAGGATAGCGGGGGCAGCTGCCGGTGTTTTCTCGCAGAAAATGCTCCGCGCCGGTAGATTGTGCCCGATTCGATCAGGCGCCTTATATGTCTGTCCGCCAGCTGCCCGAGGCCATCGTCAATCGTATCGCTGCCGGTGAGGTCATCGAGCGGCCCGCGAGCGTCGTGAAGGAGTTGGTGGAGAATGCGCTCGACGCCGGCGCGCGCCGCATCGACGTGCTCACTGACGGCGGAGGCCGCCGGTTGATCCGAGTGACGGACGACGGCGAGGGCATGACCCGTGGCGATCTCGAACTTGCGGTCGACCGCCATGCAACTTCAAAGCTCGAGAGCGACGATCTCCTGTCAATCCGCACATTCGGGTTTCGGGGCGAGGCGCTGCCCTCGATCGGCGCGGCAGCTCGCCTCACGATCGCCGCGCGCCGCGTCGGCGAGCCGCATGCCTGGAGCATTACTGTCGATGCCGGCGAGAAGTCGGCAGTGAAGCCCGCCGCCCTTGGACAAGGGACCACGGTCGAGGTGCGCGACCTGTTTTATGCGACGCCCGCGCGGCTGAAATTTTTGAAAACCGATCGCAGCGAGGCCGAGGCTGTACGCGAGGTGGTGCGGCGGCTGGCCATGAGCCGGCCCGACGTGTCTTTCACACTTGCCGGAGAAGAACGCGCACCAGTGACTTGGCACTCAGCTTCTGAAGGTGATCGGCTTGCACGACTTGGCGACGTCCTCGGATCCGAATTTCGTGCCAATGCGATTACCATTGAAGCAGAACGCGATGGGATTCGCGTTGCCGGTTTTGCCGGGCTGCCAACGCTCTCGCGTGCCAATTCGTTCGGACAATATCTGTTTGTTAATGGGCGGCCGGTCCGCGACAAGCTGTTGTTCGGAGCGGTGCGCGCAGCCTATGCAGACTATCTGCCGCGCGATCGGCATCCCTTGCTCGCACTATTCGTCACCCTCGAACCACGCGAAGTGGACGTGAACGTGCATCCGGCCAAGACTGAGGTGCGATTCCGCGATGCCGGCCTGATCCGTGAGGTGATCGTACGCGCACTTAAAGACGCGCTGACGCGAGAAGGCCAACGTGCTGCAACGACCGGCGGCGTTGCGGCCATCACAACTTTTCGCCCGGCCGCAGCGTCTCGACGCGGCGGTTACAACTGGCGGCGATCCCAAGCACGGCCAATTGGTTTTGCGACGATGTCCGCCAGCACCGTTGTCAGCTTTGCCGAAAGGTCGCAGGCTGCCTTCGATGTTGGCGAGCCCGCGGGGGATGCCGCGATGGCGAGCTTCGAACCTGCAGCCGATCAAATCGACCGGCCGCTTGGCGCCGCGCGCGCGCAGGTGCATGAGACCTATATTGTGGCGCAGACCCGCGATGGTCTTGTGATCGTTGACCAACATGCAGCGCACGAGCGTATCGTGTACGAGCGCATGAAAGCGGCGATCGAAAAATCCGGCGTCGCGCGGCAGATCCTGCTTATTCCCGAGATCGTCGAGCTCGATGAGGCCGATGTTGCGCGACTTGCCGCCCGCACTGAAGAATTGACGCGATTTGGCCTGGTCATCGAGACATTCGGTCCCGGCGCGGTAGTGGTCCGTGAGACGCCGTCGCTACTGGGCGAGATCGATGTAAAGGGGCTGCTCAATGATCTCGCCAATCACATTGCAGAATGGGATGATTCATTACCGCTGGAGCGCCGCCTTATGCACGTATCGGCAACCATGGCTTGCTACGGATCGGTTCGCGCGGGACGTCGGCTAAAACCTGAGGAGATGAATGCCCTCCTGCGCGAGATGGAATCGGTGGTTAACTCCGGGCAATGTAATCACGGCCGACCGACTTACGTGGAACTAAAACTTACCGACATCGAGCGATTGTTCGGACGGCAGTAACTGTTGTCGTCGGTTACGGCCCGCAGCGGTAGCGAAAAAACACTATCTGAGTGTCGTCATACTGACGACGCTCCAGCTCTTCGAAGCCCTCCGGCGATCTTAACGCTGCATCGGCTTTTTCCTCCACCACAACCAGCGCATCCGGCTTGAGCCAGGCCCCATCGTGCGCGGAGACAAGCGCTTTCTCTGCCAGAGCCTGGCCGTATGGCGGATCAAGGAAGACCAGCGAAAATGGTTCCAGAGGATGCGCCGGTCCGAGCCTGGTCGCGTCGCGCCTGAAAATTCGCGTCACGCCGCCAAGACCAAGCGACTCGATGTTGTCGCGCAACAGCGCGCGTGCCTCCACGCCCTTTTCGACAAAAAGTGCATAAGCCGCACCGCGCGAAATGGCCTCAATGCCGAGCGCCCCAGTGCCGGCGAACAGGTCAAGCACGCGTGCGCCGGTGGCTGGATCGCCGTAGGAATGCGTGAGGATATTAAATAACGCCTCGCGCAGCCGATCACTGGTGGGACGCACCGCGTCCGATTTCGGACCAGTGAGGGAATGCGAGCGGAGTTTGCCGCCGACCACGCGCATTATTTTGGTCCCGACGGACGCGGCCCGCTGGAGCGGTCGCGGCGGCGCGGGTTTTTCTTAAAGGGCCCGCGTGTCCGTTTTGGTCCATCACCCTGAGTCGCCTCACCCCGCCCCGCAGCGGAGGATGATCGGCCAGCCTGCTCGCCCCTCATCCATAACGGCGTTCGCGATGGATGATGGCGCAAGAACGCGCGGGATTCCTCTATCCTCAGCGGCCAATCAAAGTTGGCGCCGGAATCGGCGACGATCTGCTCGCCCAACTTTGTGCGTAGTTCTTCCGTTTCGATTTCCTTCACCGCGCCGTTCTCAAGCTCTCCTAGATCGAAAGACCCAAACGCGACCCGGATCAGCCGGTTCACTTTCAAGCCGAGATGTTCAAGTACATTGCGCACCTCACGATTCTTGCCCTCGCGAATACTAACGGTTAGCCAGATATTTGCTCCTTGTTCGCGGTCGAGAGTCGCCTCTATAGACCTGTAGCGGACGCCGTCGATCGTGACGCCACCTCGAAGTTTGTCGAGTGTCTCCTGCCGCACGCGCCCGAGTGCCCGTACGCGGTAGCGACGCAACCAGCCGGTTGCCGGCAATTCGAGGATGCGTGCCAATCCGCCGTCATTGGTGAGCAGCAACAAGCCCTCGGTATTGATGTCTAGCCTGCCGGCACTGATCAGGCGCGGCAGACCTTTGGGAAGTGCCCGGAAAATCGTATCGCGCCCTTGGGGATCGGAATGGGTTGTCACTAACCCGCGCGGCTTGTGGTAGAGGAAAAGCCGTGTGCGCTCGTGCGCACACAACGGCGTGTCATCAACCGAGACACGATCCGATGGTCCGACATTGAGTGCGGGTGAGGAAATCACTGCGCCATTAACAGACACGCGCCCTGCCGCGATCCAGGCTTCTGCTTCACGTCGCGAGGCAAGACCTGCGCGCGCAATCACTTTGGCAATGCGTTCGCCGGGTTTTTCGGAATGGCTCTTGTCGGACATGCGCGAAGCCGCAATAAGGGTGCGGCCTGATAGCAGAGAATAAGGTGGTAGACGAGCTTGCCGTCATTCATGCAAATCGCCCTTAAAGAAGCCCGCGCGGCAGGCGCGCGAGGCGAGGTGCCTGTTGGCTGCGCCATTGTGCGGGACGGAAACGTAGTGGCGCGGGCTGGCAACCGCGCCATCGTAGACCGGGATCCAACTGCGCACGCTGAGCTCATCGCCATTCGGGCAGCGGCAGCTGCGCTTGGAAGCCAGCGGCTCACGGAGTGCGACCTTTATGTCACGCTGGAGCCATGCGCAATGTGCGCGACGGCGATGTCGTTTGCACGCATTCGCAGGCTCTATTTCGGCGCCCCCGATCCCAAGGGCGGGGCAGTCGAACATGGCGTGCGTTTCTTTGCCGCGCCTACGTGCCATCATCGGCCCGAGGTCTATGGTGGCATCAACGAAAGCGAAAGCGCGGCCATCCTGAAAAACTTCTTTCAGGCGCGGCGATGACTTCAAAAGTGATTGCTGCAGCTAGGCCAACTTGCCGATTCGGGGCCTGCCTTGCAATAGGCGGCACCGCGGGCTCGCAATCGTCAGCCTGTTGCTCAGCGCCGGCTCCTGTGATGTCCCGGTCTTCGGCATGACCTTAAAGTCAATATTGTTTTCCGCGAGGATGCTACCTCCAATCTAGGCGCGCACGTCTCAATTATACACATCGGTTGAATTTATTGTGTCGGGACGTGTCAGGCCTGCTGCGCGAAGTCCCAGGCCTTGTCGGCAAGTGGTCGGATCATTTCGGCTTTGGCGGGAGCGAATTCGCTTGTCGCAGTACCATCCCGAACGCGGCCGATGATGCCCTGCAAGATGGCGGCGATGCGAAAGAAATTATACGCAAGATAGACGGATAGGTGGGAGCGCGGGTCGAGGCCGGTACGAGCGACGTAGGTATCGACATAGGCACTCATCGACGGAATGCCTAGGAGACGCAGGTCGTGGCCGACGAGAGTAGCAGTACCCGCTGTGCTGTCGGAATACGGCATGTGCCACGCCATCAGATGATAGCTGAAGTCGGCTAGCGGATCGCCGAGCGTCGACAATTCCCAATCGAGCACCGCGAGGACCTTCGGCTGGTCGCGCGCCACGATCAGATTGTCGAGCCGGTAGTCGCCATGCACCAGCCGCACCGGTCCGCCTTTCGGAATATGCTTAGGCAACCAGTCGATCAATCGTTCCATCGCATCGATCTTTTCGGTTTCTGACGCGCGATATTGCTTCGACCAGCGTTCAACCTGGCGCGCGATATAGTTCTCGCCCTTGCCGAAATCGCCGAGACCTACACGGAAGGGATCGAGTGTGTGCAGCCGAGCGATCGTCGCATTCATCGAATCATAGATCGCTGCGCGCTCAGCCGGATTGGAGTCCGGCATTTGCGGCTCCCAGAAAACGCGGCCGTCGACAAAACCCATCACGTAAAAAGCCGTGCCAGCGATACTCTCGTCGGCGCAATAGGCGAGGGGCTCTGCGACAGGGAAGCCCACTGCGTGGAGTGCCCGAATCACGCGATATTCGCGGTCGACGGCATGCGCCGACGGAAGCAGCTTGCCGGGCGGCTTGCGGCGCAGCACGTAGCGCCGCGCGGGCGTCTCCACCAGATAGGTTGGATTCGACTGGCCGCCCTTGAATTGCTTGACGATCAGCGGCCCCGCAAAACGCTTGACCTGCGTTGCGAGATAATGCTCAAGGCGCGTGTTATCGAGACGCAGCGCCGGCACCGCATCCTTGGTGCCCGAAAAAGCCTGCTGGCGGTTAATTGATGTCATTGTCTGACTCATTTGCGCGCTGCAAACGTAATCGGTGCATCGGCGTAGATCTTATACTGTTGTGATTTTGTCTTGGCCTTGTCCTCCTCGTTCACATATTGAATCGAGCTTTTCCCATGAAGCTCACGCGGCAGGATCATCACGCGAACAAAGCGGCTGGACTTATCGGGTGCCGCTTGCGCGAATACCTCGTCAGCACCGGACTCGTACCAGGCGCCTCCCGGCCCAAACGAGGTCGAACGGCTGTGCGTGTCGATGCGTATGCCGCCTTCGATCAAGCAGCGGATGCCGGGCCCCTGGTGACGATGCAGATAGGCGCAGCCTCCAGGCGGAAAGGCGACACTATCGCCACGCATTAGTAGCTTGCCCTTCGGCAGTGTCTCGAGAAAAGCGGTCAGCTTCTCATGCGTGATCATGCCCGGGGCGTTAGCTGTGATGCTACCCTGATCGCCGCGCGCGAGCTCCCAACGCCAGCATGTGACGCCGGCCTCGCCCGGCTTAACGCTGACCGCGGTCTCGCCCTGCCACGCTTCGCCCTCGCTCAGCACTTGATCGCCGATTGCAGCGGAGCCCCACACAACAAAAATGAAGCGAGCGGCTGGCGGCAACCGGAACCGGACTTTATCGGCGTTGGAAAGCACATCCTCGTAAAGCCGCAACACGGGGTGCATTTATCCACCTCCTGCCGACCGTTTTGGCGAAATAACCCGCTTCCCTCGCGGGACGAGTGAAGGCTACTTCTCCCGCTCAATTGCGCGCCACCCTATGTCGCGACGACAAAACCCATCGAGCCAATGGATACGGTCGATGGCCGCATAGACGCGACTTCGCGCCTCGCGAACAGTTTTTCCGCACGCGCAGACATTGAGGACGCGCCCGCCATTAGCGAGAATTCGATTGCCATCAGCCTTGGTGCCGGCATGGAAAATTTCCACACCGTCGATCTGTGCCGCCATGTCCAAGCCTTCAATGACTGACCCTTTATTGTAATTACCCGGATAGCCCTTCGCTGCCATCACAACTGTAAGCGCCACGTCCGGATGCCAGCGCAAATCAAAATTCCTCAGCTGTCCATCGTGTGCGGCCAGCAGCGCCGGCAACAGATCCGACATCATCCGCAGCATCAGGACCTGGCATTCCGGGTCACCGAAGCGAACATTGTATTCGATCAGCTTCGGGCCATCCTTGGTAATCATCAATCCAGCAAACAGCACGCCCTTGTATGGCGCGCCGGCTCGCTTGAGAGCGCGCACAGTGGGGTGGATGATCTCGTCCATCACGCGCCGATTCACATCCTCGGTTATAATCGGCGCCGGCGAATATGCGCCCATGCCGCCGGTGTTCGGCCCCTTGTCGCCGTCGCCGACGCGCTTATGGTCTTGCGCGGACGCAAGCTGCATCGCGGTCTCCCCGTCGCAGAGCGCGAAGAACGAAGCTTCTTCACCAACCAGACGTTCTTCGATCACGATTTCCCAAGCAGGGGCGCCGAGGCCGCCACCAAACATCATATCGATGGCCTCTTCGGCTTCTTGTATTGTTTCCGCAACCACGACGCCTTTGCCCGCGGCAAGTCCATCAGTCTTTACGACGATTGGGGCGCCCTTTTTGCGCACGTAATCCTTCGCCGCGCTCGCGCCTTTGAAGCGTTCGTAAGCAGCCGTTGGAATGTTGTTGGCCTTGCACAGGTCCTTGGTGAAACCCTTCGAGCCTTCCAGTCGCGCTGCCCATTTAGTCGGACCGAAAGCCTTGATACCGGCGGCTTCCAGATTATCGACAATGCCGGCGCACAGCGGCACCTCGGGTCCGACCACGATCAGGTCGATTTTTTTGTCTTTAGCGAATGCGATCACTGCCTTGTGGTCGGCAGGGTCGAGCGCCACGCATTCGGCCTCGCGCGCGATGCCCGCATTGCCGGGTGCGCAGTAAAGCTTGTCGGTCAGCGGACTGGCGGCGATTTTCCAGACCAGTGCGTGCTCGCGTCCGCCGGAACCGATGATGAGGATGTTCATAGGACGCGTGGGCGGCCTTTAGTGGATCGTTGCCATTGGTGTAGCATGGCTCGTTGCGCCTGCAAGAGATTCGACCCGCTATGGCAGAGCCCGCACTCGATAACGTTGTGGAATGGACCGTCTCGGAGCTCTCGGCGGCACTCAGGCGCACAGTCGAGGATGCCTACGGCTATGTCCGAGTCCGCGGAGAGATTTCTGGTTTTAAGGGTCCGCATTCGTCGGGCCATGTCTATTTTGCCCTCAAGGACGAGAATGCCTGCCTCGAGGCTGTAATCTGGAAAGCCACCTATGGCCGCATGCGCGTCAAGCCCGAGGAAGGACTCGAAGTCATTGTCACGGGCAGGTTAACGACATACCCCGGACGTTCGAAGTATCAAATCGTCATCGATGCTCTCGAGCCCGCCGGCATCGGCGCGCTGATGAAGCTTCTAGAGGAACGCAAGAAAAAACTTGCGGCCGAAGGGTTGTTTAATGAAGAGCGTAAGCGGCTTCTACCGTTCCTGCCTGAGGTGATCGGTGTCGTTACGTCGCCAACCGGCGTGGTGATTCGCGATATTTTGCATCGACTTGAAGACCGTTTTCCCCGGCGCGTACTGGTGTGGCCGGTTCGGGTGCAGGGCGAAACCTCGGCGGCGGAAGTCGCCAATGCTATCTGCAGGTTCAACGAACTGCCGGACCGCGGGCCTTTGCCGCGACCCGCTTTGATCATAGTCGCGCGCGGTGGCGGCTCGCTCGAGGATCTGTGGTCGTTCAACGAAGAGATCGTCGTGCGGGCGGCAGCATCCAGCATCATCCCACTTATCTCTGCTGTCGGACACGAGACCGACGTGACGTTAATCGATTTTGCCGCTGATCGACGCGCGCCCACGCCTACTGCCGCTGCGGAAATGGCGGTGCCGGTGCGCGCGGAGCTGATGATTACACTTGCTGATCTTGGCGCACGCAAGCTCGCCTGCTGGCGGCGCAACATCGAACGACATCGCAAAGAACTTCGCTTGCTTACACGCGGGCTGCCGGCCCTCGATGATCTGCTGGCCACTCCGCGCCAGCGGCTTGACGCCTGCACTGGCCGTTTGCGACGCGCGCTTAGTGCCAATGCCCAAATCCACCACACGCATTTAACGCGTGTGGCGTCGCGTCTGTCTCCGCGGCTTTTGTCGCACCGCGTAGACCGCTGCAACGAACAGACGGCTGGTTTCAGCGAAAGGGCGCGACGCGCCTTCCGGATTATCCAGGACCGTCGCGTGCAACGGCTGCGCAGCGCCGGGCAATTGCTTGCGGCCTATTCCTATCGTGGCGTGCTCGCCCGGGGCTTCGCACTCGTCCGCGATGGGGAGGGACATCCGCTACGCTCTTCGACCGCCATTGGTGCGGGCATGCGGCTCGACATCGAATTTGCCGATGGCCGTGTAGGCGCGACCGCCGACGGCGAGCGCGTCCTAGCGTCCGCGAAAAGCAAGACGCGCGGGCGCGGCAGTAGCGAGGGTCCTGGGGGACAGGGCAACCTGTTCGACTCATAGGGGCACATTCGAGGGTTTCACTCGCAGAGCCGAACGATTATGTTTGGCTAAAATCCGAATCCGGAATTGGAGGCCGCTTTGCTTAACCGCTACGATCGCCCCTCGCCGATGAATGGCGAGGCAGAGGTAAAATACCTCGACGGCGATTTCCGCGTGGTACGCCCGGGCGCGTTTGTGCGCTGCGCAGTGACAGGCCTGCCTATTCCGCTTGAGGAGCTGAAGTACTGGAGCGTTGATCTGCAGGAGGCTTATGCGACCCCGGAGGCGGTTCTACAGCGCCATCGTCGATCGAACGCGGTCAAAAAAACAGCCGATTAGCGTCTGAGCTTCAATGTCACGAGCCGGCGCAGTTCATCGGTTTCCTCCACCAACATAGTTACGGCCAACTTATGGGCTCGCGAGGCGAGTACCTCGAGCAGCGGGTCGCCCGCCATTCGCGCGTGATCCTTTTCGGTGGTAAGGAGAGCAAGCCCGCTGTGCTCGGCCTGCATAATAAGTTCTGCCGCTTCTTCCGCTGTATATCGGTGATGATCGTCAAATGCATGGCGCTGCGTCACGGCGATACCAGCCTTGACTGCGGTTGCAAAGAACTTTTCGGGGTCACCAATACCTGCGAAGGCCAGCACGCGGCGTCCCTTAAGCAACGCTGGCGTACCTGGGTCGGGCACGAGACGACCATGGAATACGGGAAGCGCGCGTGCGCGGCATTGCTCTGTCACACTGTCGGCATAGGCATCGTCACCCACCACCAGCAGTCCATCCGTCTGAGCGATCTGTGCGGCTAACGAGGCTCGCAGCGGTCCGGCAGGAAATATGTAACTGTTGCCGACGCCGCGTCGCGCGTCTACCACGGCGAGGGTGAAGTCCTTCTTCAACGAAGGATTCTGCAATCCATCGTCCATGATGACGAGGTCAGCGCCTTGCGCGCGGGCAAAAGCGGCACCGGCGACCCGGTCCCGTGCAACGACGACGGATGCGACTTGCGCGATCAGAAGCGCCTCATCGCCAACCTGGGCGGCAACATCCTTATGAGCATCCACAAGCTTGGGCCCCACGACATTTCCTCTGTAGCCGCGACTGAGACAAAATGGGTGGTGGCCGGCACCCGCGAACATTCCTGCAAGCATCATTACCGTCGGTGTCTTCCCTGCGCCGCCAAGCGTGAAATTGCCTACGCATATGACTGGCACTTCGGCCTGTGTCCCTTTCACTGACATACGTCTCGCTGCGATCGTGCCATAGACGGACCCCAGCGGGGCGAGCATGCCTGCGGTTAAACCGGGCTTGCGCCACCAAAACGCCGGTTCACGCATGGTGGGCCCGCTGGCGCAATTGGAGTTGCATCAGGTAAGGATCGAGAGACACCAATGTGCGATCCAGTGCGCCACCTAATTTGCCCACTACGACGTTGGCTGTTTCGCTGACACGCGCGCAAGCATTGGGGTCGGCAAGCCAAGCGGCAAAATGTGCCGTGAGACGATCAACGTCTTCAATCAATTCGCCGGCATGGGCATTGTCGAGGGCGGCGTAAATCTCGCTAAAATTCCATACGTGTGGACCGTGCAGGATTGCGGCGCGTAGCTTGGCTGCCTCGACCGGGTTTTGGCCGCCGTGTCTGACTAAAGAGCCGCCAATGAACACGGCGGATGCCAGCCGGTAAACGAGACCTAGCTCCCCCACCGTGTCCACGACATAAATCTGCGTCGCGCGCGTAGGCAATTCGCCGCGGGAGCGCAGAGTTGCGCTCAAGCCTGCGCCAGCCGCTATCTCGGCGATGCTAGGGCCCCGATTGGGATGACGCGGCGCGATCAAGGTCAGCAAATCCGGGAAATTCGGAGACAGGCGGGTGTGTGCTTCGATGATTACTCCCTCTTCGCCTGCATGAGTGGAAGCGGCTGCAATGACCGGTCGGCCGCCAATTGCGTCTTGCAGCATTGCGAGCGCGGTCGGATCGGCGGGCGGCGCGGGTACGTCAAGCTTGAGGTTGCCTGTGGTCACCACGTTTGATGCGCCCAATTCTGCTAAGCGCGCGGCGTCTGACGAGGTGCCGGCCAGACAAAGATCGAGACGCCGAAGCAGACTGGCGATGGAATTCGGTACCCGACGCCAACGCTTGAATGAATGTTCCGACAGCCGGGCATTGATCAGAACCATCGGGATGCCGCGCGCCGATGCCTCTACCATCATGTTTGGCCAAAGCTCGGATTCCACAAACAATGCGAGATCAGGTTGCCAATGATCGAGAAAACGGCGCACGAAGCGGGAAATATCAAGCGGCATGAATTGATGAATCACTCCGCGGTGGAGGCGCTGTTCGGCGAGACCGCCCGAGGTAACCGTTCCCGTTGTAATAAGCATGTCCACGCCGCGCGCACGGATTCGATCGATTAAAGGCAGGACACTTGCAAGCTCACCGACGCTGGCGCCGTGCAGCCAAACAAGAGGACCTTCCGACCGTACAATGCGGCTTTCACCTCGGCGCTCGGACAGGCGCTGACGATGTTCCTTGCCGCGCTTGAGACGTCGTGCAAGGAGAATAGGGGTGAACGGTCCAGCAGCCGCGGACAACAGGCGATAAATCCGCAAACCAGCCGGCAATTTGCCGCTCAAAGTTCGCTGCTCCCCGTTTTGTCTGCAATCTCGTAAGCGCGTATCGTAAGGCGATTGAGTTCGTCTTCGACCCGTTTTCTCGCCGCCTCCAGCGCCTCACGGTCAGCATCGGCACGCACAAAGATCGCCTCACTCGCGACCACGGCTATTCGGCTGAATGGCAAGTTGATCGCCGTGCGATCCCAGTTGTCGAGCTGAATGCGGCGGCTCGACGCTATCGCCACCGCGTAAATCGGTCGCCTAGAGTGCTGCGCAAGTTTCACCACGCCAAGCCCTGCGACGCGCGCAATCTTTGGAACATCGGCAGTCATTGCAATATTGTACCCATCTTTGAGGGCTTCAAGCATCTCGGTGAAGGCCACGGCGCCGCCTTTGTGATGAAATCCGCCGTCGTGGGCGCCGGAGCCGCGAATAGTTTCGATATTCAGTCGCTCCGCAGCGCGCGCATTTATCTCGCCGTCGCGATGTCGCGAGACCAGAACCTTGGTACGATGGCGTGGGTCGTCGCGCTTGATGAAAGGGGCCATCAAATGCTGGCCGTGCCACATGGCGATGATCGCCGGATACGTGGCTTGTTCGTAGATGCGCGGTGGTTGAAGCGTGACCTGGCTTGTGCGCCACACAAGCCGGAGATACGAGGCGGCGACTATGCCGACGGCCTCGTTAAAGACAGGTGAAGTGGCGATATTTCGCCTGAACGATCGCATCATCATTCAACGCACCGTTCGGCCCGCGGCTCCTGGATCGAGCAGGCGATGCAAGTAGACGATGAAGGAACGCATGTGGGCATTGTCGACAATCTGCTGTGTCTTGGTCTTCCACGCGACATAGGCGCAGGCATAATTCGGGAAGACGCCAACAATGTCGATCTTGTCAAGGCCCTTGAATTCGCTACTGCCCAGCTCGGCGAGCTCTCAGCCAAGTACGAGATGCAGCAGTTGTTTTTTGTCGTCGGCAGTTCTGCGGACATGGATCAGTCCCTGGTCAATGCCCCGGCGGCGTGGATGCTGTGGTTAGTCAAGCCTATGCGAACTCGGTTTTGCGATCTCGCACGAGCTCGATTAGCGCGGCGTGGCGAGCATGGCCGGCGGCTATCAGCGCGCCATGCGCCTCTTGCGGCTCGTGGTATTTCAGCGGTTGGCCGGCAAAGTCGGTGAGCGCGCCGCCGGCTTCGTGCATCAAAAGATCTGCTGCCGCAAGGTCCCAATCGTAACTGCCGCCAGATGCAACTGCCACCTCCAGCGCCCCTTGCGCAACACGCGCAATCCGCAAGGCAAGCGAATGCACCTTGGGTTGAGGCACTATTTCGGGTGAAATCCCGGACAGCTGTTTGAGATGGCGTTTGGGTCCGGCAAGCTTAGCCCCGGCGAACATCTCGCCAGGTGTTACAGTGATCGGCGTGCCGTTAAGCGTGGCACCCCTGCCGCGCGAAGCGAGAAACATCTCATCCGTCATCGGCGCGTAGATAGCGGCGACCAGCGGACAGCTCCGTTCTGCAAGTGCGACCGAAATGGTCCAGTCAGCGCGGCTGGAAATATAGGCCCGGGTACCGTCGATTGGGTCGACGATCCAGACGAGCGGCAAGGTAGGCTCGGGCAGCTGGTTGTGTGATTCTTCCGACAGCCAACCAGCACTGCCGACGAGCATCGAGAGCCGTTCGTACAGGAAATCGTTGACAACAATATCTCCCTCAGTAACCGGCGAGGCCTCGGCGCCCTTGGTCCAACGCTTGAATGGCTGGCGTGCGGTCGCGCGCGCGAGCTCCCCGGCCTCGCGCATCACAGCTGTAAGCGGCCCGTTTAACGCGAGGACATCACTGGCCGGCAACGGTCAGGCCCTCCACGCGCAACGTCGGGGCATTGGTGCCATAGCGGAATTCAAGGTCGTTGGCCGGAGTGAGCGTGCGAAACATGTCAAACAGGTGCCCTGCAATCGTGACCTCGCTAACGGGATAAGTACGTTCGCCATTTTCAATCCAGAAGCCCGAAGCGCCGCGGCTGTAATCGCCCGTTACCATGTTAGCGCCTACGCCGATTAAGTCGGTGACGTAGAATCCGTCGGCTATGTCGGCGATCAGCGCTTCGGGGCTGAGACCGCCCGGCTCAAGATGCATATTGCTTGGCCCAGGTGACGTCACCGATGAACCACCACGTTGGGCGTTGCCGGTGGTGACAAGTCCAAGCTCGCGCGCAGTCGGGCTATCGAGCAGCCACGAACGAAGTACACCATCCTCGACCAGCGCGAGCCTCTTGCAGCCGACACCTTCGCCGTCGAACGGATGGGAGCGCAGGCCGCGCCTGCGTAAAGGGTCGTCGATAATATGAATGCCATCGGCGAACAACTTTGCACCCATCTTATCCCGAAGAAAACTGGTCTTGCGCGCAACCGAGACGCCGTTCACTGCACTTGCCAGATGCGAGACCAGCGAGGCCGCCGAACGTGAGTCGAACACGACCGGCACTCTGCGAGTCGAAACCTTGCGTGGATTAAGGCGCGCGACGGCACGCCTACCGGCGCTGCCGCCGATTTTTTCGGAGGAATCGAGATCAACCGCGTGCCGCACGGAGGAATAATCGTAATCGCGCTCCATCCCGGTGCCATCACCGGCGATCGCGGTTACCGACAGGCCGTGATTCGATCCGATATAGGCGCCACGGAAACCATGACTGGTCACCAGCACCATCCCGCCGATTCCGGCCGAGGCAGAAGCGCCGCCCGATTTGCTCACTCCTTTAACAGCAAGAGCCGCTTGCTCGGCGGCTCGAGCTTGTGCCTCGAGCCAAGCGATCGATGGGAGGTTCGTATCGATCAGATCGAGGTCAATGTAGTCGTGCGCCAGCAGGTCCGTGTCAGCGAGGCCGGCAAACTTGTCCTCGGGGATTGCTCGCGCCATCGCAACGGCTCGTTCGGCCAAGGTAATTGCGCTACCGTCTGATACGTCATTGGTGGAAACCATTGCTTGCCGGCGGCCCACCAGCACACGCAGGCCGATCTCGTCGCCTTCTGAGCTTTCCGATTCCTCTACCCGCCCATCACGCACTTCAATACCCAATGACATTGTGCGCAAAACCACCACATCGGCGGCGTCTGCTCCAGCCGCGCGCGCGGCTATCACTAGGCGTTCCGCTCGGTCGATAAGCGGGGTGAGATCTTGCAGGGAGGCGGCGGGAGCAAGCATTGGCTGGCTTTCAGATGGGTTCGATCGCGATGCGTTCAATCGTACGGGACAATTTGGGCAGCGACGGCAACACCTCGTCAATCATGCTTTGCAACGGCACGTCAATCATTCATGGCAAATGCCCCGCCGCTACCTTCGGTTAACCCAGAACATTAAGCGGAATCGGACCTGTTTCTGTCAGGAACGACCCGGCACAAAAGTCGGACGCGGGAGAGGTTCGAGGCGTCAAATGCGAAGCGGCGAATGTGCTGGGTCGGGCCGCGCCCTGCGGCTCGACCCTACGGGCTTGCCCATGCGGTTTTACATAAGCGATGCCGGTGCCGACGGGCGGGTGCACTAATAATATGGATTCCGGCGCAAGTTGCCGCAATTAGATCTTATCCAGCGCCATATCCCCCGGCCGTAGGCGTTTGAATGATAACGGCCTCGTTTATATCGATGACGGTGGCGTCACACCCTTGCAGGCGCTCCATACGTCCATCCTTCCGCCGCACCCAGTTTTCGCCAACTTGCCCGGCCTCGCCACCCGCGAGCCCAAATGGCCTCACGCGCCGGTGGCCGGACAAAATAGTGCATTCCATCTTTTCGAAAAAACGGATGGTGCGGCGGACACCATCGCCGGCATGCCACTTGCCGCGGCCGCCGGAGCTAGGTCGGATGTGAAAGTCCTCGAGCACCACGGGGTAACGCAACTCAAGCACTTCCGGGTCGGTCAGGCGCGTGTTCGTCATATGGGTATGCACTGCATCGGTCCCGTTGAACCCCGGGCCTGCCGGTGAACCAGAGCAGATCGTCTCGTAGTATTGATAGCGCGCGTTGCCGAAATTGAGATTGTTCATGGTGCCTTGCGCGGCGGCGAGCGCTCCGAGTGCGCCGAAAAGGCAATTGGTCACCGCCTGCGACGTCTCCACGTTGCCGGCGACGACGGCAGCAGGAAATTCCGGCGACAGCATTGAACGCTTGGGAATCACGATATTGATTGGTTGCAAACAGCCGGCATTCATCGGGATCTCGTCGTCGACCATGACGCGAAATACATACAACACAGCCGCACGGGTCACGGGCTCCGGCGCATTGAAATTGGTCGGCTGCTGCTCGCTCGTGCCGGTGAAGTCGACAGTCGCCTCGCGCCGCTTCTTGTCGACCGTGATCTTAACCTTGATCTCTGTGCCTTGGTCCATCTCATAGTCGAATTCGGAATCGTGCAGGCGATCAATCACGCGCCGCACGCTCTCGGCCGCATTGTCTTGCACATGCTGCATGTACGCCTTTACGACCGGCAGCGTAAAATGCGAAACCATCTTGCGCAGTTCGCGAACACCCATTTCGTTGGCGGCGATCTGCGCCTTGATATCATTGATATTCTGTACCGGGTTGCGCGCCGGATATTTGGCGCCGGTCAGGGCTGCCGTTAGCTCTTTTTCGCGGAAGTGGCCGCGGTCCACCAATTTGAAATTATCAAACAGCACGCCTTCTTGCTCGATGGTGGTGGCATTCGGCGACATCGACCCCGGCGAAATGCCGCCAACGTCCGCATGGTGCCCGCGCGAAGCGACCCAGAACAGAATCGTTTTCTTCCGGTCGTCAAACAGCGGAGTGCAAACGGTAATGTCGGGGAGATGGGTGCCGCCGTTGTACGGCGCGTTGATAGCATAGACATCACCAGGGCGGATGCGGCCCGTATTTTCACGAATGATGGTTTCCACCGCGCGATCCATAGACCCGAGATGCACCGGCATGTGCGGTGCGTTGGCGACCAGCGTGCCGTCATGCGCGAATACGGCGCAGGAGAAATCGAGGCGCTCCTTGATGTTCACCGAATAGGCGGTGTTCTGCAGAGAAACACCCATCTGTTCGGCGATTGACATGAAAAGGTTGTTGAATACTTCCAACATGACCGGATCGGCATGGGTGCCGATAGCTTGCGTGCGTTTGAGCTTCATGGCGCGCGTAAGCAGGAGATGATTTTTCGCAGTCAATTGGGCTTGCCAGCCGGGCTCAACTACAATGGTCTGGTGGGGCTCAATGACGATGGCAGCGCCTTTGATGCGCGACCCGAGCTTAAGCTGGTCGCGCATGTAGACACGAGCCTTGTGCCACGCCCCGGCGGAGAAGAACTGCGTGCGCAACGCTGGCTTTGGCAAGGCGCGGCGCGAGCGTCTACCCGCCTTCTCGCTAAATTTGGCGCCGCCGCCGACCGCCTCAACCGATACAGCCTCGACCACCAACCGTTTTGTGCGATCGACGAATCCGAAGCGTGCCGTATGGGCCTTTTCGAACGCGCGCTTCATTACAGTGGTGCTGCCGGCCGGTACGACGAGCGGCGTATCGGTCCCCGCGTAACGTATATGCGCACGCACGAATATCTTGATCTTGCTCGCCGGCACGCCTTGGCCGGCGACTTCGGATCTTGTCTTTCTGCCGAGCGACGCGCCGACACCGGCGATCGCTTTTAGAGCGTTTTTGCCGAATGGCAACTCGATCGCCTGTTCGCGCGTGGCGCGTATGTCGGCCAATCCCATGCCGTAAGCCGAGAGCAGTGAAGAGAGTGGATGCATAAGCACACGGCTCATTCCAAGCGCGTCAGCGACCAAGCACGCATGCTGGCCACCGGCGCCGCCGAAGCAATTTAGCGCGTAACGCGTCACGTCATAACCGCGCTGAACGGAAATCTTCTTGATTGCATTCGCCATGTTCTCGACGGCGATCTTGATGAATCCATCGGCGACTTCTTCGGCTGTACGACCGCCAACCTCCCGCGCCATGTGAGCGAAGGCGTTGCGCACCGCGTAGGCGTCGAGCGGAAGGTTCTGCGAGGGGCCGAAGATCTTTGGGAAAAAATCCGGAATAAGCTTGCCAACCATCACATTGGCGTCAGTGATGGCCAATGGTCCGTCGCGGCGGTAGCATTTCGGGCCGGGATTGGCGCCTGCCGAAGCGGGTCCAACGCGGAAGCGGGTCCCATCGAAATGCAGGATCGAGCCACCACCCGCAGCAACGGTGTGAATGAGCATCATCGGCGCGCGCATGCGCACGCCGGCCACTTCGGTTTCAAACGCGCGCTCATATTCGCCCTCGAAATGCGACACATCGGTCGATGTCCCGCCCATGTCGAAGCCGATGAGGCGATCCAGGCCCGCTTGCCGTCCAGTTTCCGCCATTCCGACTACGCCACCCGCGGGACCGGAAAGAATCGCATCCTTGCCCTGGAACAAATTGGCAGCTGTCAGCCCGCCGGACGACATCATGAACATCAGACGCGCAGCGGATCGCTTTGAGTCAAGATCCTTGTCCACCTGCGCCACATAATGGCGAAGGATTGGCGACAGATAGGCATCCACCACAGTGGTGTCGCCACGGCCGACCAGCTTGATCAGCGGCGAGACCTCATGACTCACCGAAACTTGTGCGAAACCCATTTCGCGTGCGAGCGCAGCGACAAGCTTCTCGTGGTCCGGGAAACGATAGGCGTGCATGAATAAGATTGCTACCGCCTTGATGCCGTCCGCTTTCGCCCGATCGAGGTCGGCAATAACTGCGGCCAGGTTTAGTTTCCGCTCCACAGTGCCGTCTGCACATATGCGCTCATCAACTTCAGCGACACGCTCGTAGAGCATGTCAGGCTTAATGATGTGACGCGCGAAAATCTTCGGGCGCGCCTGGTATCCGATCTTGAGGGCGTCACGGAAACCCTTCGTAATGAGGAGGAGTGTGCGCTCCCCCTTGCGTTCGAGGAGCGCATTGGTAGCGACCGTGGTGCCCATCTTCACCGCACCAACGCGCCGCGTCGGAATTGCTTCGCCGGCCTTCAGTCCGAGTAAATCGCGAATGCCTTGCACGGCCGCATCGGCATAGGCTTCAGGATTTTCTGACAGGAGCTTGTGCGCCACCAGCGTACCGTCGGGACGTCGCCCTACTACGTCGGTAAAGGTACCGCCGCGATCAATCCAAAAGTCCCAGACGCGTGGTGAAGTTTGTCTCGGCATAGCACTGGTACGGAAGCAGCACTATGTCCGGCCTGTCGGGTCCAAAGTCCAGTCTGAACCGCTTCAAAATCTATTGCCTGCGGAGCAGAGCACGCGGCTTTTGCTGGCATCTTTGTTTTGATGATGTTGCTTTCCGCCAGCCGTCCCATCGGTCTGAACATTGCGGCCGGAGACGACCTCGTTTCGTGGTGCATGGTCACGACGTCTTTTCGCGACCTTGCCCACACCTCTCGTTTCGGCTCTTGATCGATTGGCTGGAAGGTCGCGCAGGCCACGCCTTAGAAATTGGAACAGTTATGGGGCCCGGCGGTTTAGCCGTCGGGCCCCCCCGATGATGACGTATCAGCCGGCCTGTAAGCCGGGTTCTGTATGGCCTGCAGCACGAGCGGCAGACGCGACGGCCATTCCTCTTGCACGCCGATTGCCCGGCGCATCAAGCAACCTACCCAAACGGCTGATCCGGACTGATCCGGGATTGCTCCCACGCCGTTCCTATTCGGTCTTGCTCCCGGTGGGGTTTGCCGTGCCGCTTCCGTCGCCGGAAGCGCGGTGCGCCCTTACCGCACCGTTTCACCCTTGCCCCGGCTTAAACGCAACGCGCCGAGGCGGTCTATTCTCTGTTGCACTATCCCTGGGGTTTTACCCCCGCCGGACGTTATCCGGCACCGTTTGTCCATGGAGCCCGGACTTTCCTCCCCGGCCGCCTTTCGGCATTGGCTCGGAGCGGCCGTCCAGCCGACTGACGGAATAGGAATGGGGATCCAAGGCGAGAGCGTCAAGACTTAATCGGTGACGGGCTAAAAAAACTGGCATGAGGTGTGGCGCCGGAGTTTTTGCTTATCAAAGTGGCGCGGGCCGTGTTTCGATCAGCGCGCGCAAGGTCAGGAGCGTAGAAG
>Ga0126384_10000588_pt1 | contig 20340 bp, 17 predicted proteins | sample PanSoiMetPlot_36_FD_92543 | JGI IMG/M metagenome (GOLD analysis project Ga0126384, IMG submission 92543) | Tropical forest soil microbial communities from Panama - MetaG Plot_36 | ecosystem: Environmental > Terrestrial > Soil > Tropical forest > Bulk soil | place: Panama | collected 2016-02-17 | reverse complement strand
GTTCAGCTTGGGCAAATTTGGTTGCTGCGGGCGTATGTTTGATTTCCGGCGGAAAAACCCTATAGATGAGTGGCGGCACAAGGGCGAGGGAAATCAAGCCGGGAACGATGGCCCCGAGGGCCCAGCGCGTATAGGTCAGTTCGATACCGGTCGTTTGTTGGGCAAATTTCGCAATCAGTACGTTCGAAGCTTGTCCGGTAAGGAACATTGCGCAGACGATCACATCCGCCTGGTAGAGCGATGCCATCAGAAATGCGCCAAGCTTGCGTGCGGTCTCACCGGGCCTGGATTCGTAAGCCTCGGCCAGACTTTTGGTGATCGGCAGCAGGACTCCGCCGGCACGTGCGCCCGTCGAGGGAATAATCACGCCTAACAATACATCGGTCGAAATAAGCGAATATCCCAGACCGAGTGAGTGACGCCCGATTAAACGAATGAACATCAGTGCAATGCGGCGACCTAATCCTGTCTTGATCATGGCTCGAGAGACGAAGAAAGCAGCGAGCACCATCCAGACAATTGGATCGGCATAGCCTTCGAGGGCAGATCGAATAGGCATCGCTCCCGTGACCATCAGAGCAGTGACCCCCAATAACACCATCGCGCCGCCAGGTATTGGTCGGAGAATCGACCCGATGATGGTCGCTACAAAAATGGCCAACAGTCGCCACGATTGCGGCGTAATCCCGGCGGGAGTAGGAATCAAAAGGATCGCGACCCCGACTCCAAACACGATCGCCCAGCGCATCAGAGTCTTTTTCGTCTGCAGGTGATTATCGGGATCAGGAGCGGAATTATCGGTCTTTGCAGAGGGCTCGGTTTCGGGCATTCAACAGTCCTTTGGTAGGAAAGCGACAAAACTGCGCCGGGATACTATTATTTTTCTGCGCAGTTTGAAAAGCGCACGGGTCTGGCTCTAGTGAATTCGCCGTAAAACCATGAGCACCTTCGGGTGCGTAAGTATTGCGGCGACTTTCAGCAGGTTAAGGGACACTTACAGATGGTTATCAAGAAGTCCGGCGACATTAAATCGAGTGAGATCACCGATCAACGTGTTTATCTCAATCGCCGCTTATTTATGAAGGGGGCAATTCTGGCAGGTACCGCGACGGCCACAGGTTTGCTCTATCGCAGTCTAAATCCGTCACGAGTCGAACTTGCCCACGGGAACCAAGTCGCAACTGAAAAAGTTGTTCCAAACGGTGGCGCTAATTCGGGATTTACCGTGAATGAAAAGCTCACGCCGCTTGAGGACATCACCAACTACAACAACTTCTATGAGTTCTCGACGTCCAAAGACTCTGTTGCCGCAGCTTCGAAGGGCTTCATTACGAGACCGTGGAGCGTGGAGGTTGGCGGATTGGTCAACAAACCGAAAACGTTCGATCTCGATGAATTACTGAAAATGCCTCAGGAGGATCGGATCTACAGGCTGCGATGCGTGGAAGGCTGGTCGATGGTGATTCCCTGGATTGGCTTTTCGCTGTCGAAACTCCTCGAGAAAGTCGAGCCCACCTCGCAAGCGAAATATGTTGCCTTCGAAACCTTGTACGACCCGAAGCGCATGCCAAACCAGAACAGCGGCGTCCTGGACTGGCCATACGTCGAAGGATTGCGCCTGGATGAAGCCATGCATCCACTGACGATTCTGGCGACCGGTATGTACGGTCAAACGCTTCCACCTCAGGACGGCGCCCCAATTCGCCTGGTCGTTCCGTGGAAATACGGCTTTAAGAGCATCAAGTCGGTGGTGAAAATTACCTTAACCGCTGAAGAACCACCCACCACGTGGAACATAGCAAACCCAACCGAATACGGTTTTTATTCGAACGTCAATCCAAACGTAGACCATCCGCGCTGGAGCCAGGCAACGGAGAACCGGATCGGAGAATTCAGGCGACGGCCAACGTTGATGTTCAACGGCTACGGCGAACAGGTGGCTCATCTTTACGAGGGAATGGACTTAAGGAAGGATTTCTAATTAACGCCGGTTTTGGGGCTTTGGTTTTTGGTTTTTGTCAGTCGGCACTGGTCAGTTGTCAGTTGTTTTTGCTAACCGCGGTTGTTGAACGATCGAGATCGAGGGGGCAACTGACAACTAACAACAACCGACCATGACCACTGACTACTGACAACTGACGAATGGCCAACCGTATATGAAAGATATCAGATTTACAAGATTAGTCCTTTTCATAAACAGTCTCGTGCCGCTAACACTGCTCCTATGGGACCTCTATTGGCATCAAGTGGGTGCAAATCCAGTCGAATTCGTTACACGGACGACGGGCATGTTGACGTTGATCTTCCTGATGGTTTCATTGGCTGTCACACCAATCCGGAAGGTCACAGGCGCTAACTGGGTAGTGAAATTTCGCCGGATGTTTGGACTATTCGCGTTCTTTTACGGCGTTCTTCATTTAATGACCTACATCGCGTTTGATCGTGTCTTTCGCTTTTCCACAATTCCCGGTGACGTGGTTAAGCGGCCTTTCATTACGGTCGGGATGGCAGCCTTTTTCCTGATGCTGCCATTGGCGATTACTTCGACAGACAAGATGGTCAAGAGGCTCGGGGGTAAGAGCTGGGCGCGACTGCACCGCGTAACGTACCTCGCGGCAGCAGGCGGTGTAATTCATTATTGGCTGTTGGTTAAATCCGACACACGATTGCCGTTAACATTTGCGTTTATTCTGGCGATCTTGTTGGGCTACAGGCTTCTGATCAAGTTCTCACCACCGACACCACGCCCGGGCCCCTCATCGTTCCTGCCTCACTGATTTGGAGCGAGGCCGACTCGGGCGCTTTCCCTTTTCTAACTTAGCCCGGGTCGATAGAAGTACTGGCGTTCCTTCGCAACCGAATGCGGTAGAATCAACGCCGTGACAACCCAACCTAACTCAACCCAAAGGTTTTCAACGCGAGTCGATAACTACATTAAGTATCGACCGGGCTACCCATCTGAAGTCATCGTGGCGCTGGCTGCCTCATGTGGACTCGATTCGCATTCCGTAATAGCCGACATTGGCTCCGGAACCGGCATACTCACCGAGCTCTTACTCGAAAATGGCAATCATGTTTACTCGGTCGAGCCCAATGCGGAGATGCGGATAGCAGCCGAACGTCTGTTGAGCCAATACGCGCGCCTAAAGAGCGTGAATGGCGCGGCGGAGAACACCACCCTTCCCGATAACAGTGTTGACTTTGTCACCGCAGCGCAAGCATTCCACTGGTTTGATCTGCCACGAGCCCGAGCTGAATTCGCGCGCATTTTGAAACCCGGTGGCTGGGCGGTACTGCTCTGGAACGAACGACGGCTGAACACCACCGCTTTTCTTAAAGATTTGGAGAGTCTGCTCTTGAAGTACGGCACTGACTACAGCGACGTACGCCACGAGAAGGTTGAGAGTCAGATAGCCTCGTTCTACGCCCCGGACACTTTTACGACCGGCAGCTTTGAAAACCTTCAGCAAGTCGATCTCGCCGGACTCAGGGGTCGCATTTATTCTGCTTCATACACTCCTGAACCCGGACATCCTCAGTACGAGCCCATGGTTAGCGCCCTGGACGAACTGTTTTACGCTCATGAGGTGCAAGACAAAGTAACAATCGAGTACGATACAAAGGTGTATTACGGTCACCTAAGCCCGCAATAACACACCTGACCCTCTCATGAAGTTCACAAAAGCTGCCCAGCAGCATTTCCGCAAACTCGACTACAAATTTCATCGCGCCAAACTATCCCTGCGCCGCGATGGGTTCTCGAATGGCGACGAAACCCAGATTCTTGCTCACTATATTTCCGAGCTGCTGCCTTCGGATCACAATCGCACAGCGGTTGATATCGGTGCAGGCGACGGCACCCGCTGGTCGAATACCTATTCGTTGTTCTTAAACGGCTGGCGAGGTCTGGGGATCGAGTTTGACAGCCGAAAGTTCGTCAATCTGGCTCAGGCTTACAAGTACTTTCCCAACGTTTACGCGTGTCGCAACCGAGCTACACCGGACAATATCGTCGCCCTGCTTAACTCGTATGAAATTGAAAAGGACTTTAGCGTCCTAAGCCTGGACATCGACGGCAATGACTTCTGGGTGTTGCGGGCGATTCTGCGAAACTTTCGGCCTCAAGTAATAGTCACCGAGATAAACGAGAAAATTCCGCCGCCGATTCGATTTGTCGTCAAGTACAACCCGGAATTTCAGCTTAGACATCACTTCTTTGGTTATTCCATGTCGATGCTCGAGGATCTTTGCGAGGAATTCGGCTATGTGATTCTTGAATTGGAATACAATAACGCCTTCGTAGCCCCAAAGGAGTTGGCGGAGGGACGAGGGCTGGACGCCGAGACGGCCTACAAGACCGGTTATCTCAATCGTCCTGACCGCAAAGAGAAATTCAGTCTCAACTTTGACATGGAACCGCTCTACGGCCTGAACGATCGGCAGGCACTTCAGTTTCTTGAAAATTTCTACTCAAAATTCAACGGTGAATACCTACTGGGGTTGAACCGTTTGCAAACGGAACCCGTCTAGAACCCGCCATGAACGACGAACGCCGCACAAATTTCCGGATTCCTTTGAAGCTGCATGCCCGTTACGAGGGCATGTCCGGAGCGCAAGAGGCCCGCATTGAAGACATCAGCCTCGGTGGTTGTTTCGTGACTTCTCAAGGACAGGTAGACCAGGGCGAGGCGATTACTGTTGAAATCCAGTTTCCGGCGGGTCACTGGATAAGGCTACGCGGTCAAGTTGTGGTCCGTCACCCAGGTATAGGTTTTGGAATGGAATTCTCATCTCTGGCACCGGAAGAGGAACGCAAGCTTGCTGAACTACTCACTGATCAGCTTTAGATCTCTGGCATCGCTTCTTCACTTTGAATCCCTATTGTTCTGTGGCAAGTTTCTGAATCATCACTAGCGCGTGGGCTAAGTCGCCGCGGGTAAATGCGTTTTGCGGGCGAAAGACACTGTCGGAAGTGATGAAGCCACGCGCTAGCGCCACATTGACGTAGCCCCGCAGTTCAGCAGGAATGCTTAACGCATCGATCACCGCCAGCGGCACGTTCCTCCTCGCATCAGCCTCTTGAGTTAGACCTGCCGCACGCACCAAAGCCACAGCCGCCGCCAGGCGTGTACAAGCCTCACGAGGTCGGAAATTTCCGCCCGAAGGTGCGTCAAGAAACAAAGCACCGTTGGGAGAAGACTGCACGCTCTCAACGAAAACTCTTGTGACCGCATCAGTGACATCAGCAAAGCTTGATTGAGACGCCTCGTACTGTGGAATTCGTCCTCCGAAAACCAGCGCTTTAGCAAACTCTGATCGTGTAGCCGCAAATTCGGGATGGAACTTGCCGCCGAGCGGAACCATTGAAAACGTTCGAATGCTCTGCTGGATGTCTGCGCGGACTGCGTTACTAGCAGAACTGAGGTCACTCAGCGGGGAATAAACTGCATGACCAACCTCCAACGCCCCGACATATGATTGCGACAGCCCCGGCAACAGCCCTCCGATACTTCTTACTGAGGCCCGCAAGCTTCCGGCTGGAGGCAAATTGATGGCAATGCGCTGCCGATTTCCAGTCAACGACTGTTGGAAGGTTCTGGTAGCATCACCAGCAGTCAGTCCATCCGCTCGAAAAGCGCTAAGCCCAAGGTCAATCGGATTCCAGTAGGGCCCCCAAGCCAATTGCAGCGAAGCGATCAATGCATCGCTCGGAATCGTTAAGGCATGGTCAGAAGTCCCGGTCGACGCGACTGAGCCAGAGAACGTCTGCATTGGATAATTCTCGAATCTCACCTGGCCCCAGTTAACCATTCCACGCCACTTCCCCAGTGCGAATGCGGGGAAGGCTGCCTGCAAGACTGCCGCGTGGACATTCAGCATTCCTGCCCCCACTTCGTGTCGGTAATATGGTGGCAGAGGAGTAGCAGTGTTTTCGAGAATTCTTTTAACCTGCTTAGGTGTTAGTGAGGGGTTAGCTTCCAACATCAACGCAATCGCGCCGGTCACCTGCGGCGCCGAAAAGCTTGTCCCGCTCGCCGTAGTGTATGAGAGCAGATCCGTTGCGCTCAGGCGCTGGAGATCACTTCCAAGTGCGATTCCTTCCGCACCAGTGACGTTCACCACTCCAGTCCCTCTCAGGCTGATTACCGATACGCCAGGCGCGACCAAGGTGGGATGAAACAACTCGCTGCCAAAGTCTCCACGTGAAGAGAAGCTGGCGAGCTTTCCTGCTGTATCAGTGGCGCCGACGCTCACAACCCACGGGGCGACCGCGTACGGATTCAGCGAATGCAGTCCGGGTCCGCTGTTGCCTGCGGAGAAAACCACATTTATGCCACGGTTCGTTAGGATCCTAGTAGCGACATTTATTGGATCGTTCACGTCGAAGACCGTATTTGCTGAGAAGCTGCAGTTGACGACGCGCACGCCCAGATCTGGGTGAGTCAGGATGTAATCGAATCCGTCTAGAACAAACGCCAAATTCAGATCGCCGGCGCTCAGTCCAACGACCTTTGCGGCTGGCGCCACACCGCTATATCTACCCGCGGATTGGTTTCCATTTCCGGCAATGATTCCCGCGACGAAACTGCCGTGCCCGGATATCAGATCCGTGTTTGAGACATTTTCGACGTGAATTGGATAATTGAATCCAGCGCTGACGCTTTGAGTATCAGCCAGCTTTACGTTCTGCACAACGCGACCCGCGAGATCCCCATGAGAACCATCCACGCCAGTATCAAGCACTGCTACGGTCACGCCTCGTCCTTTTATCGGTATTCCCTGGTTATGAAGGGTCAGTGCCGGGTCGGCCCAGGTCCGGTCGACTCCGATAACAGCCCTCACCTCAGGCTCAAGAGTCGCATCCAGAGTGCGCGTTCCGTAAATTGACTTGATTGCCGGCAAGTGAGAGAGCTCGACAATCTGCCTGCGAGTTGCCGTGATCATCAGCAGAGGCAGGGCGCGATACCGTGTGCCTCCCAGAATGCCGATTCTTTGGACATCGGCCATATCAGCATCAGTAGGCTGGTTGTAGTAAACCAGTACCGCGTTGACTCCACTGTCGTCTGTAAGACTGTTGAGCCGCGCGGCGAGCTCCGGATCGAAACTTTGTAATCCAGTACTTACAGCTTGACTGCCGCTGATGATCAATCCGTCGGCGCCTGTCATCACAATGCCGCTAGCGCCGGTCACATTGATGCCATCAGCCCCGGTCATGACAATCCCGGTTACGCCGGCAAACCTGAGGCTATTCGGCGCAACCTGATAGATCACGCCATCGGCGCCTACAGCTTCTACCGAATCGGCGCCAGTCATAACGATTCCATCGGCGCCGGTCATGACGATGCCGTCAGCGCCGGTCATCACTATTCCGTCCGCTCCAACCCTCTGAACACCGTCGGCGCCGGTCATAACGATTCCGTCCGCACCGGTCATCACGATTCCGTTTGCTTGCGTAATCGTCACAGAATCTGCGCGATAGGTAGTGCCATCGGCGCCAGTCATCACGATGCCATCAGCGCCGGTCATGACAATGCCATCCGCTCCGGTCATCACGATTCCGTCGGCGGCAACCATGCGGACGCTGTCTGGAGAGTAGAAATTATCAGCGCCGGTCATGACGATGCCATCGGCTCCGGTCATCACGATTCCGTTGGGCCCATATGTCAAAAGGCCATCGGCTCCGGTCATCACGATACCATCGGCCCCGGTCATAACGATGCCATCAGCTCCGGTCATGACAATGCCGTTACCGGCGATAATCGTCATACCGCCCAGGGCCGTCACGGAGCACATTACCGCGCACAGAAGTATTGCGAGATATCGTCTTGTTTTTCGGAGGCGGGATCTGAAAAGGAGCTTTGTCATTAGCAAACTGTTACCGTCAAGGTCGGGTATATCGGCCCAGTAATGCTATCCCTGGTGCGCCGGCGTCTCACGATCCTGGCTTTCGATATTAATTGGGCAGCTGACCAACCAGTCGTGTTAAAAGGGGCTTTTGACAACCAAGGGTTGGTCCAGGGAAAAGCATTCTAAAACTGGGCCATCGATAATTTTGTTGCGCGTGCCTTGCAATTACCTAGCTAGTCAGTTTCAGTCGTCAGTTGTTAGTAGTCAGTTGTCAGTTGCTGGTTGTTGTTCATAAATAGGGCCACACTTGATGGGCTGTAATCACAGGCTCGATTTTCAATTGCATAGCCCAGCACGAATACACAAACAACTAACAACTGACAACTGACTACTTAACTAATTCCTGATAGGTTCTTTTGGCGTCTGCTCCTGGCTCCACGCCAAGCTCGCGAGCCAGAATCTTTCGCAATTCCTCGAACTGCTCCTTCACTGCACCTCTATTTCCCAAGGCTGCATACGTGCGCATCAGCAAGCAATGGATGTCTTCGCGGAAGGGATCGTCCTGAATGATTCGCTGGGCCAGCTCCATTGCCCGGTTCCAGTCCTGCATTTTCTCTGAGACAGCGGCCAGCGATTCCAGGATTCGCAAGTGTTGTTTGCTGTAGTAGCTGCGCTGGTCTTCCACCCAAACATCGTAGCTGCCACGCATGAACTCGCCGCGGTAAAGCTCCGCCGCAGCTTCATAAGCTTTAATACATTCATCGTATTGGCGCTCACGCTGCGCACGCTCGCCTTCTGCCAGCAGTCGCTCGAACTCCTCGATATCAATGCGATATGAGAATTCCGGATTGAGCTGATAATCACCGTCTCGATAAATTAAGAAATTTTGCTTCAAGGCCTGATTACTGTTTAGCGCTTTACGTATGTGAGAAACGGTGGGATGAAAATTCTTTTCGACCGTGGCGAGATCGGTTTCGCCCCAGAACGCTTCGATGATTGCATCCTTTGAGGCTCGGCGATGTGGCCGCGATACAATGAAGCACAGGATGTCGCGAGCTCGTCGCGTGGTCCACGCGTCGGCACCCAACGGCCGCGCTGGATCTCGCATTACTTCGATTGGCCCCAACATGTTTATGGTCAAGTCTGTTAGCGGCTTCGTTTCGAGCGGTATTTCAATCGGCTTCCTGCCGGAGCTTACTACTCTTTGCGATAACTGTGCTCTGATTTCCGGAGGCAGTAATTCCGCGGCCTCTTCTGCCGCAAAGAGGTCTGAATTCCTGTTCACTTCTCGCTGCAGCCAGTACTCGTAGTCGTAACGCGCGGCCAGTTCCAGAGCGCGGCGCAAGTGGGTCAGCATTTGTGGTTCCTGGCCCAGCTTAATTTCGCAGGCTGCTAATGCCATGCAGGCTTGCGCTTCGTAGTAATAAAGACCGCTCTTGTGAAAGTAAGCCCTCGCCTCGTCCAACTCGCCGCGCGCGGCTGCGTATTCCCCCTGACTGAGGATGACACGACCGCGCGTTAACGAGGCCGTGTAATACTTGATCTCCCCCTTTTCAAGGGGACGAGAGTTGAGCAAACGATCGATCAGTGCACGAGCAGTCGTGGCGTCACCAGCCTCGAGATAAAGCAGCGCTCGCTCTTCCCACAGCTCAACTTTCTCAATCGCTATCCCCGCATCGTCGTAGGCTCGCGCGGCACGTTCATAGAATTCAGTAGCACGCTCTACATCACGGCGTTCCCTGTGAAGGTTGCCGTAGGCTTCAAAAATCTCACCTAATGAATTTGTTAAATTAAAGAGCTGGCAGCGATCCAGGGCACTCTCCAGGTGTTTTTCGCAAGCACTCAGGTTTCCTCGATAAAGCTCGCATCGGGCCATATTGAGGTGAGCGATGGCTTCCTGAGGCATGGGCGTCGCTTGCCGATCTTCGCGTAACATCCGCCGCAGCCATCTCAGCGCCTCGCCAAAGTCACCGCGAATTCCGGCGGGGGTTCCCAGGTTGTGCGCGATCAGTCGCGTGTAGTATTCGTCGCACCGCGCCTCGGCTGACTGCAAAGCGGCACGAAACTCGGCTTCGGCTGCAGTCCATTGGCCCATGGCAACCAAACAAAGTCCGCGCGTGTTTCCGCACTTCGTATGGACCGCTGAGTTCTCAGCTACCAATTCCACAGCGCGATCCAGATAGGAAAAGGCTTTTTCATATTCACCACCTCGGCGCGCGATTGTTGCGAGCGAATGCAACGCTTCTGCCTCGCCTTCCCTATCACCTCGCAGCCGGAGAAGATTTACCGCCCGGTGCAGGCACGCTTGCGCGACGTCGTAATTGCCGCGCAGGCGTGCCACTTCTCCCTGATGGGCCAGCACCGTGGGGTGAGACTCTAAAACTGCAGCCGGGAGAGAGCCGGCCAGTGTAGCTAACGATTCAATTGCACCCGAGGCTATCCAATCCTGCCCTCGTTCAGTGATAACTTTTGCTGCTTGATCAAATTCTTCCGCTGCCAGCAAGTGCCTGACCGCCTGCTCCCAAGCCAGCCGACCGAGAAAGTACTGCGCGAGTCTGACGTGCTCGTGTGCAACCGCAGTCCGCCCAACCTCGCTACGAAAACGCCGCCGCAGAAAGCTCTGAAAGAGTGGATGTAGTCGATACTCTTCACCACGCCCGTCGCTCGCAATCGTGATAAATACATTCCGTCGCACAAGATTCGGAAGGATACGCGCGCAGTTGATTCCTTCGAAAAGCGCGCCACACACGTCAAGCTCAATTCGGTCCAACAGTGAGAGCCTCAACATCAGGTCCTGCGCTTCACTCGATTCGGCGCCAAATACCTCTTCGGCAAAATAATCAAAAATATCTCGTTCAGATCTGGTAAGGATTTCGACCAGGTCGCTCGGCGCCGGCTTTGTCCGCTGAGCGACTTGTCGCACCAACTGCAAGGCGGTGATCCATCCCTGCGTCCGCGCCCGATACTCAACCAATTGTTCTGGAGTAAGTTCCAAGTCAAATACCTTGCGAAAAAGTTCCTGTGTTTCCTCATCGGTGAAAAGCAAATCCTGTCGCTCAAAGATCGAGTAGCGTTCCTGCGCTCGCAACCGCACCAGCGAAATCGGCGGCAGTTCTCGAGAGATGACAATCACGTGCAAAATATCGGGCAAGTATGCAAGTAAACGGTCCAAGACTGCGTGAACGGCAGTATCGGTGCCGAGGTGGTGGTAATCATCCAAAACCAGAATGAGTTGCTGTTCTACGCGTTCCAGCACCTCATTCAGTAACACGTCCACAGCTTTTTCGGGATGTTGCGAAAGTTCGTCCGCAGACTGCTGCAAGTAGGAAAACATTGCGTCGCCGAAGTCGGGAACAACCTGCCGGATTCCCTGGGTCAGATAGCCCAGGAAAACCAGTGGGTCAGCATCCGTGCGATCAAGCTGGTACCAAACAAACTGACGCCCCTGCGTTCGCAAAAAATCAGCGACCATCGTGGTTTTCCCAGACCCCGCATTTGCCGCTACAAGGGTCACGGGATGGGCCAGGTTCGCCACCAGTTTTTCAGTTAAGCGAGGTCGTGAGAGCAGCTCCGGGGACGGGCGCGGCGGAAGCAATTTAGTCCGCAGAAAGAAACTCAGGTGCACGGACTGTGCGCCCGCGTTAACTGACGGCGTAGTCTTTGCGGACTTGGGCAACCGCGTTCTGGTTGGCATTAGCTCGGGCCTCTGGGACTTTGGGGTGGCGCGAGCGTAGCACATTGAATCGCTTCTAAGCCAAGTCCGCGTTGTGGGAGAAGACTAGCCATCGTCAGTTAGCAAGTTCTCTAATCGGGACTAAGGTTGGTTAATGGTCCGAGGCTTGGAGAAAATGGAGACCGGATGTTCTTGAATTCACTCGAAATGCTGAACGCTGAATGCCGGCCGCTGACTTGTTCTTTGCAAGTGCTTCCACAAGCAGACCCAGCGCCGAGGCGCGACCCCGCGTTATCTTAAGCGCCAGGCCTGCTTGCTCCCGGGAGAGGCCCCGACTCTCAAAAAGCTCGATGGCCTCCTGCTGCGTAAATGCGAGTTGATCTTCCTCGATTACATAGAGACTTTGCTTTGATCGCATACGCCAAAGTGGAGCGGGCGGAATTGTGCGGCTTGTCATCAGCATATGAACGTCGGCAGGCAGCAACGGCAGCAGCCGGCCGAAGAACGGTACTAACCAGGCGGCGTCACCAACGAGGTGCAGATCCTCGAGCACAATCAACAGCGGCTCGGTCTCTGTAGTGATCATTTCATACACAATCGCTTCAGCCAGCAACGGAATGTCGTCGAGAACTCCACTCTCGGGCAGTGTCATGAAGTTCCTGCCGAATTTAGGACGTTGACGTTGTATGCTCGCGATGAAGTAATTAAGAAAGACCCATAGATCGCTATCGGGTGCCTCAACTTTGTACCAAGCCGCTGCTCTTTCACAGTCTCGAGCAAAATCCGCCACCAGCGTCGTTTTGCCGGAACCAGCCCGCCCAGTCACTACAGTCGACGTACCAGTACCCAAACTCTCATTCAAGACGCGCATCAGCCTCGGTCTTAAAAGGTGGGCGGGTCGGGTCGGAAGTGTGATCTTCTCGAGAATCAGCTGCATCTCCGGGTACTTTCACTATTCAGATACTTCGTTTCGGCCTGAAACAAGCGGCTCAGCCTGATCTCAACTTTTATTGCAATGCCCTTGAGAAATTCTTGAGTTCTTAAACAATGTAATTCTCAGGAGCAGTGTTTATGTGCTTTTGGACTTGATTGGAATTCAAGAGAGCACTAAGCTGCTGCGCATAAGTTCCAATAGTTCAGTCAGAAAGTGAGAAGTCGGCGATGAGAATCACCAGATTGTTGTCAGCGTTCGTCGTCTGTCTGTTGTGCAGCATAGCCTCAATTGCACAACAAACTGCACCGCCGAAAACGAGTCTGAAGGTTGGCGACGTGGCGCCGGATTTTACGATGCGCGCTACTGACGGCAAGACCTACAAGCTCAGTGACTTTAAGGGAAAGAAGAATGTTGTGCTGGCGTTCTACGTGTTGGCCTTTACAGGCGGTTGAACGAAGGAAATGAAAGCATATCAGGCTGATATTGCTAAATTTGAAAGCAATGACACCCAGGTGTTCGGTATTAGCGTTGACAGCGTTCCCGCCAACAGTGAGTTTGCCAAACAAATCGGCGTCACTTTTCCACTACTCAGCGATTTCAAACGCACCGTCGTGAAGGATTATGGAATCTTTAACGAGGAACAAGGGTTTGGTAATCGCGCGACTTTCATCGTCGACAAGGACGGTATCATCCAGCACATCGACGTCGGCAAGGATGCGATCGATGCGACGCGCGCTGCTGATGCCTGCAACGTGCTAACACATAAGAAAGCAGCGCAGTAAGATCCTGGTCTTTGGTCTTTGGATAAGACGTCAAGCAGCTGTGATTTGAGTCAAGCCAATGACCACAGTCAAAGGCCAAAGGCCTAAGACCAAAGACCTAGCGCCCCGCTTTCTTGAGGGCCTTATCGATCGCTGCACGCAAACCTTCCGCACTCAGGTCATAAAGCTTCACGCCGTTGATGAAGACCGTTGGAGTTGAGTCTATCCCTGCTTTCTCGCCATCGTCCAAATCATGTCTGACGTCTGCAGCGTGGACTCCCTTGTCCAGTTCACCATCGAAGCGCGTCCGATCCAATCCGACTTCCGACGCGTACTTTTTCAACGAAGGCACATCCAGAGCATTCTGTCGCTTGAATAGCAACGCGGTGTATTCGAAAAATTTTCCCTGCGCATTCGCGGCGTTCGCAGCTTCAGCAGCCTTGCGAGCATTCTCGTGTTTCCTCAGCGGAAAATTTCGAACTACGAACCTCACTTTGCTTCCGTATGTCGGCAACACTTCGTCCAGCACTGGCTGCATCGCCGCGCATGCCGGACATTGAAAGTCCGTGAACTCCACCACCGTCACTGGTGCATTGACGTCTCCGCGAGCAGGCTCACCAGCAGTGTTGATTATCTGCACTGGCGCTTCAGGCTCCGTGAGTAAGATGCGAATATTAGCGCCTTTCCGTAATCGCTCAGACAAAGCACGCTCGAGATCTTGACCTTCCTTCTCACGCAGGTAGTTGGCTATCTGATACCTGACTGATGACAGTTCACCTTTAATTTGCCCTTTATTTTCAGCGTAGAACTTTTCCACCTCTGCGTCAGTTGGACCATGGACCTTGTCAGTGATCTCCGAACGAATGAGAGCTTCAGGCGGAACATTGCGACGTCTCGCTTCTGCCAGAAGCAACAAGTCATTGATCGTTCGATTCAACGAGTCGCTGGTCACCTGGTAAGCGCTCAGCCGTAACTTGAAAACTATCGGCTTCATCCTTTCATTTAGATTCTCGGCAGTGATGGACTGGCCGCCGACAGTTGCAACGACTGTTGTCGGTTTTAGATCCGGACTATTGAGATCCGCAGTGATCGCCACCGCAGTATCTTGTTTCAATCGAGCGACCAAAGCTTCGGAAAGCTTTTGTTCTTTTTGTGCTTTCAAGTAGGCAATCGCGTCCTTGCGAATCTCCTGCGGATCCGTTTGAGCAAACTGGGCGCGGTTGGCTTCGATTAATTGTGAAATGTCAGCCTCACCAGGTTCTGTCAGTCGCTTGCTTACTTCGAGATCATAAATCTCCTGGACCGGCATTCTTCGTTTGCGAGATTCGGTTTCCAACAAAGCGGTGTTTATTAGGACTTCCAAAATTTCCCGTCGCGCTTCAGCAATGTTTGCCCCGAGCTTGCCAATCTCCTGCGCCACGTCAGGAGCAAGATCCGAAACGGTAATTGTCTGCCCATCAAGAATGGCCAGATTCGTTGGAATGGTTGTATCCGAAAGTGGGCTGGACTGAGCTACCGTCGGCGTTGGCTGGGACGTAGTCTTGTTCTCAGGTTGAGGGCCGCTGGGTCTGGACGCGCCAGGTCTTACCGCAGTTCTTCGCGCAGGCGATTGACCAACAGAGTTCTGCGCCAGGAAAAGACCAAGTACTACCAGCGCCACTTTAGTTAAAGACTTCATTTGGATTTGTTCCTTACAACCAGGGGATTTCGCATTGCGAAGCATGATGATATTGGATGCCTGCTTTAGAGGACAAACACACGACCGGCCGTTGCCTTGGAAAGCAACGGCCGGTCTGTGTTTGATCTCTCGAAAGTTGTGTTATTTCGTCTCAACAGAGCTCAGCGATGACATCGTTAGGGCTGTTGAGGTCGAAAGATGCTTTTGCGACGTCGACGTACCGGAGTTCTAACGCTGAGCAAACTCTTATGACGGCCATTCAAGATAAATGCGAGTCCCTGGTGCGTAATTCCAAGCATGCGTGCCGCCCGAGTGACACTGCCGCCAACCGACTCCAGAGCTTGATGAATTAGCTCGCCTTCGTATCGCAGCACTTCCTCTTCAAGCGAACGACCGCTCCACTTGATTCGGACTCTTCCGCCGTCGCTTGGCAGTTCAGCCTCGTTGTTTGATGAGCTGGTTTCAGTTGTCTCGACAACTCGAGCCTCCGCCGCCATGCCAAGGATTTTCCTCGCGCATTTGCCAAGGCGATCGTCGGTCGATGCGCTTTGTGACGAGGCCAGCATTGACTCAGCGTTGCGATAGTAATCGCGCAGCCCGGTCACTGGAACATAGGCTGACAAGCTCTCAACAATTGTTAACGCTGCCAACCCAGCTTTCTCGTTATCGCCAGCCTGGCTCGCGACTTCAAAGGCTCGCTTGAGTTGTGCATACGCTCTCTCAAACCGATCCAAGCGCGCCAACGCAGTTCCATGAGTTGTCAAGGCTTCTGCAAGAAGCGATTTTTCATCGCCTTCTTCAAGCGTTCGTACCGAGGTGCGTACAGTCGTTTCTGCCTGCGAATATAGACCCTGAGCAAGGAAAGCACGCGCTCGAGTTTCGTCAACCTGAGCAATGCTCCCCTTATCTCTCAACTTAACGAACAGTGCGCGCGCACGATTAAGATGCTGATGAGCTTCGAGGGGCTTCTTGACCGTCAAAAAGAGATAACCCAGATTGTTCTCGATGAGCGCCTGGTAGCGCGTGTGCCCTGCCTGTTCAAAGTGATAACCGGCTGCGGAATATTCAATGAAAGCGCGATCGATGTATTCCGGCTTTCCCTCGCCCTGTCCAAGGTTCTTGTAAGCCATCGCATAGTGATTGTGGAAGGCGCCTCGCAGTAAATGATTTTTGTTGCGATTAAGAAAAGGCGCCACCTCTCCAAAGAGCCGAAGGACTTCGTGGTAACGTGAAGCTGAGTGCTCAACTATGCCGAGGGTCACTACGCTCTTCAGTCTTTGCTCACTTTCGACGTTTGAGTTTCTTTGAAGTGAAAGCTTTAAAGTATCGCGAGCTTCATCGAGCCCGCCCTCGCGTAAATAGCAGATTGCCAATTCCAATTGCGCTTCGGTGATCTTTTCGATCATGTCAAGCTGTTCATACAGTCTGGAGCTGTGAGAGATAAGATCTTTCGCGGCTTCTTGCGCTCCCTTTAGTTGGCGAGCGTGACCTATCTTTCCCGAGAGCGCTCCCGCACGTAACAACAGCTCCGCTTTAGCCTGATCGCCGAGGCCTTCAGTTTTTGGTGTTTCGCCAACACCGCTCCAAAACTCAGACAAAATCATTCTCGCGGTATCGTAATCACCCGCTTCTTCCCGTCGCAGCGCATCGAGACAACAGCGCAGAACGACCTCATCCCGGCTAGCACTGACTTCAGCGTCTACGCCGGAAAACTCTTTCAAGCTTATAGGATCTTGTAAGTGCATGTATATGCGTCCTTTGTGCGTTTGTGTAATGGTTCTTGCTAAGTGACAAGCTAGGCGAGTATCATGCGCTCGCCCGGCACTTCCAGTTGGACCACCCCGTCGGACTGGATTTGACTAGCCAAAGAACACCCTTTTAGGAGACCTTCGATGAAAATCTGTCGGAAACCACTCGCCTCGATGTTGCTAGCGCTCGCGATAGGAGTGCCAGTTTGCGCGGGAGACATAAATTCCACGCCAACCTGTGCTAATCCTGCGCCGCCGCCGCCGCCAGCGGCACCTGCACCGTCGTCGTGCCCAGCAACGACCCCAGGGACAACCACAGCTGGTTCTGACTGTTCCGGAAACGATCTGCTAAAGACTGGACTCGACCCGGTAGTGCTTGCGAATCTGCTGTGTAGCATGCTGTCAAGGTTATAAAAACGCGCGACTAGCTCTTTATTTCAAAATTCAGCGGCTGTTGCTTATGTCTCGCAGAACGTTCCTTTTGCCCAGGACTCGCCAAGGAGATCGGGCGGTTGACAGCAATGAGGTTCGCGCCTACAGGCGCTCATGCTACCCCCTTCTGCCCGCGTAAAGCAACATAAAACGTATGTTCTAGTGCCGCAGCAAGGTTTCAGCCATCCCAACGAGCATGATGGGAAAGCGATTTTCCATCTAATTGCCATGTTCTACAAGTTTTTGCACAGTTGTTAGGGTGTCAATTTCTTCGACGCTCTTGTCGTGGCGAAGCCGCAGGATTCGTGGGAAGCGCATCGCATAGCCGCTCTTGTGCCGCTTTGATGCCTGAATACGATCGCAAGTCACTTCCAGCACCACCTTCGGCTCGACAATGCGCACCCGGCCGTGAGCGAATTGCTGCAAGGTATGTGCCTTGAACCATTCGGTCATTTCTTCCAGCTCTGCATCCGTCAAGCCTGAGTAGGCCTTCCCGATGTTCAAGAGCTCCCCGTCCTCGTCCGAGCGTCGCACCGCGAAGGTGTAATCGGAGAGCAGATTTCGACGCTTACCGTGTCCCACCTCGACAGCTGTAACGACCACATCCAAGGTAGCTATGGCGCGCTTAAGCTTGAGCCACTCGCGGCCTCGCCGACCGGGTTTATAGAGGGACCCGGGACTCTTGATCATCAAGCCCTCGTTGCCGCGGGCCCGCGCTGCAGAAAATTCGTCATCGAGTTCGGCGACATCTCTGAACCGCTTGGCCTCGGAGACTCTGACGGTACCCGTTTGGGAAATAATCTCTTCGAGGAGTTGTCTTCTTGAGTTGAGCGGCTCGTTCAGAAGGACGTGACCGTTAGCGTAAAGCAAGTCGTAAGCCACGAGAATCACAGGAACTGACTTAAGCAGATCGCTACTGACCGTTTTGCGACCCAGTCGTTTTTGCAGTTCACTGAAAGGAAGAATCTCAGAATCGCGACTGGGAACAATCTCACCGTCTATGACTACATCACCTGGCAATTTCAACAAGGGTTCGAGCAACTCTGGAAAGCGATGCGTGATTTCATCCATGGTGCGCGAGTAAATGGCGACCTGATCACCGCTGACATGAGCTTGCGCGCGAATTCCATCAAACTTGTCCTCGACAAAATATTCATCAGGCATCGTGCGCGCGATGTCAGCCAGGTCGGTAGCCGGTGTCGCTAACATGAACTTGAGAGGATGGAACAAACGCATGCCGACTTCATGAAGATCATTGGCGCGCGCGCGCAACGCAGTTTCGCCGAGGTCGCCCAGTAACATGTTTGCGTGCGAGACCGCTGCGAGTGATTGGCCGAAGACTCGCGCAATTGCGTCTTCCACCAAACCTTCCCGCAACCCGATGCGCAAATCACTGACGAGAAGTTTAATGAGGTACTTTGCTTCGAGCGGTGTTGCCTGTCGCAACAGAGTCGTCAGCAATGCGGTTTTGTTCCTGGTCCCTTTTGTTTCGCTCAGACGCGTGATTAGTGATTCAGTCTCTGCCAGCGTGATCGAGGGAAGTTGGTAATCCCGGCCGCTCTCTTTCATGGCCTCGTAGGCAGCATCACCTGCATCGCCTAAACGCACATACAGTGGGGCCAATTCCTCCATACTGAATCCGGTCGCGTTGGCGAGCGACTCGGCGATAATGCTGCCTCCTACATTCGTGGTGCGAGCATCGTTCAACGGAAACTGATGCCCCGCAAAATATCGAGCGGCACGCGCAAGATCGGCATCGTTCAATGACTGAAAATACTCACCTAGCAGCGCAGCTTTCTCGAGCTTCTTCGTGGTCGCGCCGATTGCTTCGGCGGTTTGCGCCATGCGTTCGAGAGCATCCAGTTCCGGAGCCGGCTTGTTCTGTTCGGGATCGGATGGTGGCGACATGTCCATTACCTTCGTTTCTTATCTATCAGCGGCGGCGTTACAATCATAGCGGTCCCCGGGCTGCGGAAACCAAGCATCAGATGCCAGACAAACCTATTGACGTTCCAAGGACACAGCCAAACGGCGCCGAACTAAAATCGATTGTGGACGTTCTGCTCGAAAGACGAGCGACACCGCACTTCTCCTCGGAGCCAATACCACGTCCTTATCTTGATGCAATCCTGTCGCTGGCGACCCAGGCACCGTCAGGTTACAACTTGCAGCCGTGGCGGTTCATCGTAGTGCGCGAACCAGCAAACCGGAAGCGACTGCAAAAAGTCGCTTTCAACCAGCCCAAGGTTGCCGAAGCGCCAGTAGTGATTATCTGCGTCGGGATGAAAGAAGAATGGAAGGAGCGGGCGAGCGAGGTCTTTCGCGAAGGATTCGAACGGGGAGCAGGCAAGACGGAATCGTGGGAGCAGGAACGTGATCGAGCGCTCAAGTTTGTGACCGGCACGCAGAAAATGGACGTGTGGGTTACACGCCACACGATGATTGCAGCTACCTGCCTGATGTTAGTCGCCGAAGCTTATGGATTTGATACAGCGCCGATGGAAGGGTTTGATCCCGCCGGCGTGAAAGCAGAGTTTGGAATTCCGGACGAAGCAGAAGTTGTCGCTTTGATCGCTATCGGCCATGGCACAGCGCCGGATAAGCCGTATCCAGGACGATTTTCGCCCGAGGCAATCGTCTACGCGGAGCATTACGGCCAAGCCTGGCGCCAGAGTTAATTTCGCGCGCAGCAAGCTGGCGTTTTACAATGACCGTGAGTCATAGGATGCTTAAGCAGTAAATCAAGAGTATATAATCTCAGACGCTTCTGCTTGGGATCATGGAACCGGAAAACGAAGTGGAGGTTTGAACCAGTGCCAGTGACCTTGCTCATTCTCGAATCGTTCGGCACCAGCGAACTGATGCTGATCCTGGTGGTCGCTCTGATCTTCTTCGGTCCTCGTAAGCTGCCGCAGCTCAGCCGCCAGATCGGTAAGAGCCTGGCGGAGTTTAGAAAGGCCTCGGAAGACTTCAAAAGAACATGGGAGCGTGAAGTGGCTCTGGAATCTTCGGCGAATGAGGTCGAGCGTAATCACACTATTCATTCTCCAGATACTCCAATAAGCGAACCGACGGTGTGGCGAGGCGAGACACAAAGCGTCGTTCCTGATGAAGGCTACGTCGGAGAGTCCGTCGCACGAACCGAGACTTCGCAAGCTGCTAATTCCAGCGAAGCAGTCCCATCTAACTCAACTCCTAAACGTGACTGGCTGTAGATCTCCCTTCAGATGTCGACCCTTTTAAGAACTCGTTCAACAAAGAAGCCT
>Ga0126384_10000587_pt1 | contig 20341 bp, 23 predicted proteins | sample PanSoiMetPlot_36_FD_92543 | JGI IMG/M metagenome (GOLD analysis project Ga0126384, IMG submission 92543) | Tropical forest soil microbial communities from Panama - MetaG Plot_36 | ecosystem: Environmental > Terrestrial > Soil > Tropical forest > Bulk soil | place: Panama | collected 2016-02-17 | reverse complement strand
CGACGAGAATACCATGATTCTGACTCGGCGCGTTCAGGTCATAGACTTGCAGGTCAGACCAGTCGAAGCGCTTCTTCAATTCGGCTAGCGAGATTGGATTGACAGTCTCGTAAACTTGAACAGCGAAGAGCAACCGATTCGCTTGAAAGCGTTGAAGCAGGAGGTCGACGATCTCCATGATTGGCGGCACGGTACGGCGCAAGTCGAGCCCTGCGGCTTTCTCGAGCGCATCCCCCCACGGCGGTGCGATGAATGTTATGAGTAATTGATCTGCACCAATTGGTTCTGCGGTCAACCCGCTCTGATAGTCGGTGTTCTCGATCTCGATCGGCAAGCCGAGAGTTTTGACATTCTGCTGAGTGATTTGAAATAGCGAGTCATCGAGCTCGAAGCCCCGAGTACGCGCCCGAGGAAGGTGCCGCGATAGCCAATACAAAGTGTTGCCGGAACCAGCGAACGGATCGATCACCAACGGCGGCGCTGTCACTGGGGCCGTTGCGGCGGTGGCGGCAACTTCTTTGCCGATCGCGTCTGCGAGCTTGTCGCGAGTGCACTCGACTGCGGTTCGGCCGAGCACTCGTATGCCCTTGGCGTACCACTCGGAAGGCCGCATACCATAGATTGAGACATAATCGGGATCGCCATAGCTGTCAATTCCGTATTGCTGCACCTCCCAGAGTTCCAGCAATGCATTCCGCTTCTCCCCCAGCAAGAGTTGGCGGTCATAGAAAACGCGCTGCTCCGCTCCTGGCACGTTCATAAACTAATTACTGTTTCTGACCCTCGCGAAGCTTCTTCAGCCTCTCAATTCCGTCGGTGTTCTTTGGATTCAGTTCAATCGACCGCTCGTAGTTCTTAATCGCCATTTCTTTGTTGTCATCGACCATATATGCTTCGCCGAGACTGTCATAAGTATTCGATGATTGCGGGTAGTCTTCAACGTTCAGCTTAAACACCTCGATGGCGTCCTTTGGTCGACGAAGTTGATAAAGTAGTTCGTAACCAAACCGGTTCATCTGTTGCTCGTTCAGCAGCTCGTCCCCTGTGCGACCCTTTCGCCACGCACGATATTCGAGCAGCGCTGCCTCCGCACCTTTAGTCTGAATATTCTTTAGCAACATCCTTCGAGGCGATTTGTAAGACTCGTACTTGATCCAAGCGATCGCCGGCTGCTGGCCGCCGATCGCTTCGTCAACCAGCTCAGGTAAGAACGAAAGGCCATTCGATCCGTTGGCAAACATAACAAACCCAAGTTTTTGCCGAGGGTACGCTATGAAATATGCCTTCGCATCACCGTTATCACCCCAATGCCAAAATGAAAGCCCGTCCGCAGTCGTCTGTAACCCAACGCCCAAGCCCCACGCGATAGTCGATGAGAGCTTATCCGCTGGACGCACTGTGGTGTTCGATCCTCCTTCGTCCACTCTGATCTGTGGAGTCAACATACTTTTCGCAGTTTCCGGCTTTAATCCGCTGCCGCTCATAACAGCCGCAATGAAGCGAGCATAGTCCTGCGCTGTGGTGTGCAGACTAGCAGCGGCATTTGGCGTCGCTTTGATCTGTGGCGAAACCTCACCGAGCGTGTTATGTCGAGAGGTCTTCAAGGACTCATATCTCTCCTGCCAAACATAACTGCTGCTCTTCATTGCGAGCGGATCAAATACCATTCGCTTCATGAAATCATTCAACTTCTCACCGGTTACGTGTTCAATGACCTTCGATAGATATACGAAGCCCTCGCCTGAATAGCTGAACTTCTCGCCTGGGGTGAAGTAGATCTTCAGTTTGACGTCCTGGCCTCGCCAGTTTGGAAAACCTGCGGTGTGAGTAAGCACTCGTCTCGGCGTTACCTGAGAGAGACGCGGATCCGGGCCTACATCGTAGTCTCCGGGCAAATACTGATTCAGAGGCTTATCCAGATCTATCTGACCGGCATCAACGAGTTTCAGCACCGCGTACGCGAAGACAGGCTTGCTCAGTGAGGCGGCTTCGAAGACGGTCTCATCGGTGACCGGAGCCTTTGATTTCGAATCCTTCACGCCGAAGGCGCGAACCCAGGCCACCTTTCCATCTTGCACCAAAGCGATCGACAAACCAGGCACGTCGGCTGCTTTCATCAGCGCCGGCAAGTCACCTTCGAGCCTGCTGGTGATTCGAGCCAGAGTTGTGTTGGCTTGCAGCGGAGTCGGCGATTGCCGCGATTGCTGTGAACGATTTGGTTGCGCAGCGGCCAAAACTATCGCGAGAGCGAGCAAGGCACGGCTCTTTCTCTCGTCAAAATGAAACTTTGAATCACGCATGTTAGCTGTTTGTCTCATGAACAAGGTCCTGAACATCTGGATTAGACGAACCGTAACTCACTATTGCCACCTCTAGATCAACGACGCTGTAAAGGTTCAACGCACGCCGGATTGCTGCAATGATCCAATCAGGTTCGTTGCCAAACGCGCCGCCGCCAAGAAGAGTAAGGTACAGTCTGTTGTTCCTATTCCTTTTCGAATTCAAGATCGCGGCACACATCGTCGCTTCATAGGCTGCCTCCAGAACAAGCGGGGCGAATTCCGCCCAGAGACTTGACGGATGCTGGCAATATGAAACGGGCAAAGCAGAACAATAGGCTTGTGAGACGAGGTGCCTGCAGTCATCTAGCGTCACTTGTGTATCCCTTTGAATACCGATTCGCAGCATCTGTCTCAGGCCATCCACCTCACTCTCATTTAAGCCTCGAAGTCGGCCCGAAATCTCCTCCAGTCCGGTCTGCGATGCCAAAGTGTAACCGTCTCTCATTTCCCACAGGCGGCCCTCGGAATTTCCCAACGCTTGTCCGAGATCCGCAATGCAATCGATTTGGGTTTTTGCCGATTGGCCGATTTGCCCATTCACGACCGCAAAGTAGTTTCGATAAATCGTCCCAGCACCAGCAGCAATGGCACACGCGGGTCCCTGGGTATGATCATTCTCATAAATTCCAACACCACTCTCGGGCGTCACTCTCGGAGACACCATTTCAAGCAGATTGAACTGAGAAGCGACCTGAAAGAGCGCATCGGCATTCGACTCGTCGGTATGCAGACTTTGGACGTTCGCAACAACTTCGCGAACCGACAATCTCCCGACTTGATATGCACTCGATCGGACACGTTGTCTGAGTTCGGCCAATGACGGAGTTTCCAATCCGCCGCATATCCATTCCTTCCCGTTAACGCGAGATTTCAACGTGACTCCCTCGACGCTTAGATTCGCACGAACTTGCTTTGGGGACTCTTCAGAGAAACCGGTCAATGCTTCAAACCAATTCATTAGGTTCCTCCAATCAACATAACTTCAGTTCGTCGCTGTGCAGTTTTCTAAGTCTGGGCTGTGACCGCTGGTTCGACACGTGGGAACGATAACTCCGCTATTCAGCTTTGCCGTGCGCTCTGGGACTCACACCGAGCAGTTCGTAATACTTCGCTTTCGGCTCCCCGGTCAGTCCATTGATCCCGTGGCTCGGTAACCACCACGCATGCACATAGACCGCCGCCAACGCCAGCACCCCAAGAAGACCGTACGCAATCCACCGTAGCCCCATTGATGACAACATCGCAGTGACGCCGACGATAAGTACTACCTTTAGCACGCGCCGCATCTTTGGTTTGTGCTCCTCGAAATGACCGAACAGGATGTTGCCGACCGCGAAAATACTCATCACGACTGCGATGTCAAACCATGGGGTGTCAGTTCTCCACATAAATTAATGCACTCCCTTGATGTTTGAATCTGCGTAAATCTGCGTCATCTGCGGATAGGCTCTTCTGTTTCCTTTCTGATTTAAAAGAACGCTTAGCCTCAGACTACGCAGATTACGCGGATGGAACCCAAACCAGGACTAGACACCACAAACCAGCAACCTGTTTTTCACCATAACACTTTCAGCCAGACAATATACTTCATCTTTAGCCGGCATTGTATTTCATATCTTTCGCGCTCCCAATATGAACGGCAAACCAGAAGGGTTCGTTCCTTTCAATTCCCGTTAACAGCCATCGTACTTCATGCGCTCCGGCATAAAACCGTGCCCGCTTCAAATATGTCTCGGCCTCTGGATACACATTATAGAACTGCTCCAGGAACGATTCGCCGTAATCATAAATGATGACGCCAAAATCAATCGCAGGATCACCCAAACCAGCGCAACCAAAGTCAATGATTCCGTTGATCCGTCTTTTAATCCTGTCGAATAGTATGTGGTACGCAGGAACGTCGGTATCGACCATTTTAAGTTCATATTCAAAGTTATTCTTATCTGCTAAGTGAAACTCAAAATGTTGCTCCACCCAGTCACGCGCGTGCGGCAGCAAGAGAGGGAAAACTTTATCTCGGATTCGCTGATATGCATTCACCCAACCGTCATATCCCATCAACGCGTCGGCCATCGGGATCTCAAAATCTGAGATTTCATCAATCGGAATCCCATGCAGTTCTTTGAAGAACTGAGCTAACTGATCAGCGATAGCTTGTTGGTCATCTTCAGACAACCTCATTAGCATGTCACGGCGCAGAGCCTCTCCCGGAATAAAACGGTAAGACAGGGCGTCGTCGATTTCATAAAGAGGCGACGGAATTTCAAGCGAGATGTAATTTCGGAGTAGCCGTAAGATTCTCGTTTCGTTTTTCAGATGTTTGAAGCTGTATTCGTGTTTCGGAAAGCGGAAGACTACCTCGCCATTCACAATGACAACATCGTTCATCAAGCCGTCGCGATTCAGCGTAATACTTTCAATCTTGATTTGCGGGACCGCTTTGCGGATGCGAAGGTCGTAGGATTCAATTTCATTCATACTGCCCATCTGCCTACCGGAGTTTCTTCAGCATATCGACCGCGTGAAGGTTTGTCGGGTCAAGCTCAACTGCTGTCTGATAGTTCTTAATCGCCAATTCCTTATTGCCGCTCGCTTGATAAGCCTCTGCCAGACTGTCGTACGCATTTGACGACTTTGGGTGAGCATCCGTATTCAATTTGAAAATCTCAATTGCCTCGCTTGTCTTATGATTCCCGTAGAGGAGCTGATATCCCAACGAGTTCAATTCCGATTCGGCAAAATCATAGGTGCTGTCGTAGGCAGCGCGTAAAGAACTATAAGTTTTAATAGCAGCCTGAAAGCCTTCTTTGCTGATCACTTCGTACATCGCTTCTGCAATCGACCGTTTCGGAAAAACATATGGCTTGCCGCTGAGAATATTCAGGATCGCGTCATTTATCTCCAGGCGTTTGCTGTTGCCTTTGTTGGTTAGAATGATCACAGTAATCTTTTCCCTCAGTCGCCGTTCAATCAACGCTCTGAAGCCTCCAGTAGCGCCCTGATGCCAAACATACTTGTGGCCTTCCTGCTCCCCCAAATTCCAGCCGAATCCGTAGGTAGTTGCGCCTTCCTTCACATGGCCCGGCGTGAAAGCTTCGGCAAGCGTTGACTGGCTAATCAATCGTTCCGTGTACAATGCCTGATCCCATTTCAGTAAATCGTCGAGCGTCGAATACATCCCACCACTGCCTGTTATCAGCGCATCGTCATTAGCAAGATTTCCAAACTGGTCATAGGCAGTTGCGGTAACGATTGGGTCGCTCCGCGAGCCGTCATGCACGAACGTGTTAACCATCCCAAGCGGTTTGAGAATTTTCTCAGACAAGAAATCAGCAAAGCGCCTGCCAGAAACTCTCTCTGCTACAACGGCCAGCAGAACGTAGTTAGGATTACTGTATCTGTATTTCTCACCGGGGCTTGAGACCAGAAAACCCGGCTTCGAAAGCCTTTTCAATACTTCATCGTTTGTAAGCTTCGGATGATCGATTCCCAGATCGCCAACGTCAGGAATCCCCGACGTGTGATTTAGCAGATGTCTTAAAATAATTCCGTTCAGAGTCTCGGCGAGTTCGGGAATGTATTTTGAGACTGCGTCGTCATACTTAATTTTATTTTGCTGAGCCAGCATCATTACTGTCATCGCCGTAAACTGCTTGGCAACGGATCCGATATTTGAAATCGTCGCCGGAGTGAATGTCGTATGCGATTGAACGTTAGCGTAGCCGAACGCCCTCCGGTAGATCGGTTTTCCAGCGATCGCCACAATGATGCCACCGTTGAACTGACCGCGTTCGTGTAAGGTTTCCATAAAGCGGTCAATCTCGGTCGCCTGGTCATAGGGCAGCGCAAAGATTCCCATTGCAAAAGCCAGGAGAAAGAGGCTATTTACAATTTGAGGTGGCTTCATGGCGGTAATTATCTTTGGTTTTCTCTTTGCCTGCCATCGGAGATGCGATTTAGCAATTCGCAGTTGAAATTGGGTGTTGCTTTCTCAATCAGGGATCGCAAGGAAGACAGTCGTCGCCGGTAATCTCACCATTTGATCGCCTGCTCACGATTACCGAGCAGCGCACAGACCGATACGTTGTTGTAAGTCTCGTGACGGAGGTGCGTGAATTAAGGCCTCGGCCGCTCTTGAAATCCACACGGCCACGAGGTTGTATGAAAAGTTCGTAGTTCGGCCTTCAGGCGGAAGTTCGTATCGTGATTTCGCGGAAATTACCAACTTCCGCCTTAAGGCCGAACTGCGAACGTCTTTTTCACACAGTCAGCCTTCCACGTCAGTGCTACGCGTTTACGTGCCGCTTTCGATATACCAATATGTTGTTATCCCCAAATGTTGATCCGAACCTGCCATAATCAATGTCCAGGCGCATTGCTCCACAGTTGCAATTAAAGTAATCGTCGTAATCGGCCGGCATCAAAGTTCCGCACTTCACACATCGATACGCTATCGATGAGGACCGACTCCAGCCGGTGCTGCCTGGCCCGCGACCAATGTATTCGTAATCATCGATTTCATAAGCGAATGTGGGTTCAATCTTGTCCATATTGGTGACCGTCTACTATCGTTCTTTATCTTTCTCCTGAATCGTCATCTTTTACTTTGGGCAGCAACGATGAAACATCTCTCCTAGCGCCTCAGCCAACTTCTGGATCGCCACCCGGGGCCGATTTTCTCATCGCCTCCAGCATTGCCGCCTGCGCCTTCTTGATCTCTGAATCGTCCAAGCCCGGCCGTAGCCGATGCACAGACCTGAGACCAGCGGCAACTGCCCGGAGCTGAATCGAGGCGTGGTCCTCGTTATTCATAATATCCCAGTCGATCCAGGCGCTCGGCCACTGGCGAATCGCAAACTGCTCGGCGGTCCAGGTAACAGCGCTACCGAACCGGCACATTGCGTTGATCGGTTGTTGATCGACCTCCACGCGCCCGCAGCAAATGAACACATCGGCATCCAGATCGTCGTGGGCGGCAGCGTATTCGGCCTCGGTTTTCTGGATCGCACCTTCAGCTGCGCCGAAGCTTGGACTGATAATTACGTAGCGCTTGAACGGACTGGATGGATCGTAGAGGGCTCGAAGGGCGAAATGTCCGCCGGAGGAGTCTCCGATCAATGTATGGCGACCACTTAAGTCAATCGGATAGCGAGTCGCAAGAGATGTGATCAGCTCGTCTCTGATGAATCCCATGAATCGTTCATAACCTCCAGCACGCATCTCCATCTCGGGCTTGCCTTCGGCGGTCTTCATCATTTTGAAGATGTCCTGGAGCTGTTGGCCCAAAGGTTCGGTCATCCCCCAGGGACCGTGAAAATCATAGTTCCGGCATGCATAGAAGCTAGCCATACCCTCATCAGCAGGATATCCGACTCCGATGACAATCGTTGGAGGAATCATGCCGCCCACGCTCGCAAACCCGCCGTGCAATGCGACCTGAGCCACATCGAACAGAAGGTTGCCATCTAGTACGAGGACAACCGGAAAGCGTTCTCCTTCACGATCGTGGCCAGGCGGCAATGAGACGCCGATGGTGTAGCGGCCGAGACCATCGGCGATTACGTCGAACTGATCCTGACGATGGGTTGATGCATTCATCTCGTCCCAATTCTTAGTCGCGTTCGAGTTGTTCGGCCTGGACTTAGTGCAAAACTGCATTAATGTAACGAGCCAAGGCTTAGCGGCGCCGCGCACAGCAATGAGAAAACAATATCAAAGTGCTGACTGGTTTCCCCCCACAATGCGGTTTTGCCATAGACGTTTCTTCATCTCCTCCAGAACTGCCTCTAGCGGTCCTTCATATTCCTTGACTCGAAGGCCTTCTGCAATACATTCAAATGTCGAATCATGAAAGGCAAACACATAATGTTTAAATCGTTTGAAACTTTCGGGCTTATGGCGAGGATGGATTGAGTTCATTCGTTCCAGTTGGCGTATCCAGGAGGAGTGCTCAACCTGAAATGCGGCATAGGCATGTAGGCCCCTTGCAGCTAATGGATGACCGCGAAATGCTTCGTCATTAGGAGGGCCAAACATATGGGCATAATGTCGGTCGAACTCGACTAATGCCACTGGCTCCTCTGAGTTTGGAGTAACAATTCTTACTGTTGTGCCGTCCCAACCAGGATCGGTAGGTTCGATCAAGTAGGCTAGTAAGAGCCTATGCTCATCACTGAGCACAACGGGTAACGGCGCCCCAACGGAGCATTGCGGGATCGGGCTCAATTCAATAACTTTGTCATTTTCATCGACTGAATACATATCAACACATCGTGGTCTTAGTGTATGCCCTCTTTCAGGTATTCACACTACCAACGCTCTGCGATACGACCCGGAACACCGGAATCTCCGGCGAAACACGCTCGAACTCCGAGAGCGGAGCATTCTTGTCAACGGGCACATGCGGTCTCGCACCGGGTGCCCGTCTCAAGTACTCCTTCAATACTCGAGAGCGATCGTTTGCCGGAACTTCTACAAGGTGCACATCCTCTCGTCGTCCGTGACGCAGAGTGACATTGCCTCCCGCAGCCTTCACATTTCGGACCCACTCGACTTCCGCACCCAGCATGGAAACAAGATAGCGATCACCATCGAGGGTCACCATCACGAGCGGAAGACTGATAACGCGTCCTGATCGCCTGCCGCGAACCTCCAGGGTCACAAGATAGTTAGGAGCAATACCGAGCTTGTGTACCGTGGCTGACCACTGATTGAGGATCTTTGCCAACCAATTGGGCCGCCCTCCTTGATATAGCCATTTTCGCAGATTCATCGGTGCAGAAAACTAAATCCCAACCGTATTCAATAATTCTTTCTGGACGTGTAGGCAATGTGAGGCAAGGCTACAGGTGCGCAACCGACCGCAGAATTGCAGAAGCGCAGGACCGGCACCACCTACAGGCAATATTGCTAGGCGTCATTCGTCCGAAACCGGACCTAACAAATTGGCGTCACGCGCGAGCACCCATTTCCCATCCTGCTTCCTGAGAATCGAAAGCGTATGACCGGTACGCTTAACCGAGTGAGGGTTGTCCGGCATACTACCCACAACCGTAAGCCTGGTCCACATAAACGCCCAGTCTCCGAAAACCTTGATTTCTTGAATCTCGCTCGTTCCCTCGAAGGTGGGAGCGTTAGGCCCGGATTGACCGCGTGCTGCAGCAGCGAACTCAGCTTTGTGCATCACGACCCCACCCGGAATAAGAAAAACGACATCATCAGACATCAATGTAAGAAGTGTCTCGATATCGCCAGCCTTTGTTGCAGTCATCCATTTATCGACGAGTTGCCGGATTTCCTTCTCATCTTGTTGCATATCGGCCTCCCTTTGATCGATTGGAGAGCAACTCTTGCGCCGCAATTGTGGCAGCAGCTCGACGCCGAAACGTGTTTCAAGCAGTTTCATGTCTCGATAGTCTTTCTCCGCCGGAACATATCCGTGCGCGTGGCACAATACTTGAACTTCCGGAGATAGACACCGGACCACGATTCCTTGTATGACGCCTCGGCCAGCGAAGCCGTCAGATGGAAAAATCCAGTCTGATCCAGTTTCCATTCGGTAAATGCCGTTACCATCTCTGTCGAAGACAATCGCGTGAACGTCAACCTCTAACCCGCAACCATCCGCAAACACGAAGTTGGATTCAGTGCCGCCCTGCTGTATCTCAAAACCTCGGCCCCTGAGAATCTCGCGCAATTTTGGGAGATCTGATACCCGCAGGATTATGTCAGCGTCCTTATGCGGTCGCGTTTGTTCGCCAATAGCGGCATCGACCGCCCACCCTCCGTCAAGCCAAACCTCTATGCCGGCTTTTTCGAAAAGCTGAAGCAGATTCACTAAGGCCTCAGGTGTCATCTCGGGATTCATCGTTGTTGAACCGTAAGGAAGACATCCGCGATCTCTTCACAATTGCGCATACCTACGAAATGGTTTGCCTTGGTCCGTCCTGCGATTTTGAAATTCCAACCGTTGTTAGTCGGCGTCAATCGCCGCGAAGCGCAACACTGCAACTACGTCGTCAAATGATTGCGCCTGACTGAGGCGTCGTTTCAATTCCTCAGCGTCGTGAAACTGAGTGAGAACGTCATCGTCCCTGTCAATAGCTTCAACAAGGGCGTGTTGTAGCTCGGAAAGTCGGTAGTCACCACGAGCTCTGTACTCATAACGAACGCTGAATTTTGGATTGTAGATAGTTTTTGCCAGAATCCGGGACAACGACGTGAGTGCCCGGCCCGGGACTGCAGAGGTGATCTCAAAGCAGCGACCATCTCGATGAAAGAAGCGCACACCACACCACCACGACTTGTAAAAAGCCGCAGCAGTAGTTTGTCGCTCAGAGAGCAGAGAGGACCCAACCTCTACCCAACCGTCGTTAGAGACGCAAATAACGGAAACATCTGCCACCGCACCTTCCCCCATAGCAGATTGCTAGAAATAACCTAAATCATGACGAGCGAAGTAATGCTCAGGAAACAGCTCCAAGGTCCGTTTTTAGGTGATGCTCTATATTCAAATTGTTAAGCGTCTCCCGTCGGAATAATAGCCGCAGTTTCTACCATCAAGATAATCGAGCGCTCCGGTGCACGCGTGCGGTGAAGTACTCCTCTGGGCACGACGTAGCCCTGCTGAGGATGAAGATCAATGGATTTGCCTTCAAGGTCAATGATGAAGTGTCCCTCGAGGACGAAGAAAAACTCATCGTCATCGTCGTGCTTGTGCCAATGATACTCACCCTGCATCACACCGAGGCGGATCACAGAGTCATTGACCTTGCACAAGGTCTGGTTGAACCACTCAGCCTCAACCTGCGAGACGACGCTCGGAATGTCAATGAGGCTAAGTGGGGGAAACATAATGTTGAGGTTTGTTGTGTAGGGGAAGTCGCTTGGCTTTGACATGAACTACCTCGAAAATTTAGCTGGACAACCTGACAACTGTGTGACCGACGACGAACACTGTTAATAATCACGCCAATATCGCTTCGGCTGGTTGACCACATTTTTTGACGGTGCTTTACGGCGTCGAATGTCTCAATGAAACGTCAAATCGGTTGGCTACCAGCGCCATTCAGCCTCATCCCAGCCTGATTGATTTCTTAAGCCCTTATCGAGTAATTGATCGTCGCCCTATGAAGCCATTGAGCGGAATGCCGCTGCCCAACCCTCCCTGGGATGTCCAACGCGACGGATAATTATTTCGTTGTCCTGAACATCAAGTTCGACCTCGTCATCAAGCCCCGTCTGCCTCAAATAAAGTTTTGGGATGAGAATGCCTTGTGAGTTACCGATTCTGACGATTCGGGTTTTCATAGCTACAACGTAATTACAGAGGAACTTGCAGTCAAGAATCTAATGCAAACGACCTAACCGTTAGCTCACCGGACCGTTGACCTCGAGCACGATCTTGCCTGTCACGCCTCCCTTGCCGAGCAACTCGTGCGCATATCTCGCCTCGGCAAGCGGAAGTCTCTGCGCGATCAGCGGCTTGATCTTTTGCTGTTGAAGCAGGTCAAATAAGGCGATCAAATCCTGTCGAAACAATGCCGGTCTCACTCGCTTAAGCCATTGAATGCTGTAGGGGACCACTCGCTTCCGGCCCGGGAAAAGCCAGCCTCGCGCAACATACGTAGCGATTGTGGGGATTCCATGAAGCCGATTACGATGACCTGGACGACCTGAAGCCAACCCTTCTCCACGTAGCGACGTAGTATTTCCATAGGCAACAACTTTCCCGCCACGACGCAGCGCCTCGCGGGAATGCCAGATGTGAGCACCACCGATGGGATCAAAGACGGCGTCCACACCGTCGCTCGTGAGGCGGTGAATTTCTTCCACGAAGTCCTGATGCTGGTAATCAATCGGGATACCGCCCAGGTCGGATACGGCCGACGACCCTCGCGATGAACACGTTCCGTACATCTCAAGCCCATCGAGGCGCCCGAGCTGCAACAACGCCGTGCCGACTCCGCCTGCCGCTCCGTGAATCAACACGCGCTGGCCCGCTCTGACCTTCGCGGACCGATGCAGCATTTGGTACGCAGTGATGTAGTTCAGAATCAGGCTGACAGCCTCTGCGGGGTCCAGGCCCGATGATACGGGAACAAACTCGCGTTGCGGCAGGCAGACGTACTCAGCATACGCACCGCTGATTGGCATCGCGGCAACGATCTGGCCTGGTTCAATTGCAGAGACACCGTCGCCGAGCCGATCTACTACGCCTACAAGATCCCACCCCGGCGTGAACGGCACGCGAGGTGTTTCGGGATGAACGCCCTCGCGCGCCATGATGTCGGGCAAGGCGACACCTGAAGCCAGAACTCTGACACGCACTTCACCAGGCTTCGGCTCGGGGCATTCTTCCTCAAGAACCTGAAGAGCATCGGGCCCGCCGTAGTGAGTGACAATAATGCGCGTGTGTTTCAAGGGCTTCTTCGCCCTTGCCAGGGGCTCAGAGCTGCTGCGGCGAAATGAGATAAAAATTTCTAATTAAACTTCTTGGTTCGATGTTGGGTAAAACGAAACCCTTGATGCCCTGAGTCAGTCGTTTCAAACCGATCACGAACCATACTGGAGCTATTGAACGAAGATGAGCAGCACGCCGGATGGATCTACCACGTGAAGAACGAGCGAGTCTCCGACCGCCTCGGGGGCTTTTATGCGGATGTTGCCGAACTCACTACTGCCGGAGATTTTTTTAACATGTTGATGCCACGCCTCGACGTCCTCAACGCCCATAACCATCATGAAGTTGTCAGCCCAGTCTTTGACATAGTAGTTCTGCAGCCGGAATCTGTTGCCATCGAGCTCGAAATCCACGGTTCCGCCCCATCCTTCGGACGCCTTGAATCCCAGAGCAGTGTAGAATCTCTTCGATAGCTCAAAGTCCTTCGCCGGCACGTACACTTTTAGATCGTGGATGCTCAAACGCACCTATCTGACCTCCTGATTCACAACAACTCTGCTGTTAAGGCCGCTCGAGTTCCAGACAGCCGAGTGTGAATACATACGGAAACGGGCTATTTTCTTTCTTCGCATACAGACCGTCAAAGAAAACAAACATCTTATTCGAATCCGCGTCACTATAGCACAGCGATGGCTTCCACGGACCCGAGTGCCAACTCCGATCTTCGGCGGTCAAGATCTGCACAGGCTTACTCCAATCTGAAATCCTGGAGGATGGCGACTTAGCCTCGCACCACCACAGCCCGAGTGGTGCGGACGGAAGCGTCTTGCCAAGTATCACCCGCGAGAAGACGGCCTCATAGCCCCTTTTCGTCTGGACTACGCAGAAGTCGAAGACCTTCTCTTCCGGTCCGAAGAAGATTTGGTGTTTGCTCCAACCAGTGCGTCCGTCCGGGCTCTCTGAATAACCCTGCACAATGTAGTCTTCCTGATTAGACCCGGCCACATACCAAATCTTCCATTTGCCGTCATGGTAAATGAGATTTGGTTCATAGACGCTGCCGTGTTCCCAATCTTCGTTGGCCGCGAACGCGGGCGACGCTTGGTCAACCCACCTGGCTCCATCCCATTCAAGGTATCCGATGGTATATGGTCCCCAAACGTTACTTGCCCCGCCGGCATAATAGATTCGCTCGACCCAGGTTTTGCGCTGAGGGTCCCAGCCGCGCACATAAGAAGGGCAGTGTCTCCCACCTTTCAGATCCCACGCTTTGCTGCGTTCGTGTCCGGCAAGATCCGCGATTTTAGTTTTGTCTTCGTTTTTGGCTGTCAGGGCCCACCCGGTTGCGGCAAGCGGCGCGCCTTCTGGCAGCGAGGCGCTGAACAATTCGATGCTCTCGCGATTCATTGCTCGACCGGCGAGATGCATCCACCAGCGATTACCGCGCTTGATGACGGAGGCGTCAGTTAAAATGATGGCATCAGTAAGCGGAGCAAACCCATCTGCGGGATCAAAAATCTTGGTTTCTTTTCCTGGCATAGTCTTTTTCTGTGGCATTGGAATACTAATGCTTCTGAGAGGCACAGCGCTTAACGCTGAGCAGAAGATGCCCTTTAATATGCTCCGTCTGTTAATCATTTGAATGCATTGCGAAATCACCAATAAGTCCTGGTGTTTCGGACAACGGGATATTCGAATCCAATCGGACCCTTGTTCGTGACTCCGAAGGGTGCGGTTTAGATTGCCGCTTTCGCGACGTCCAAAAACCTGTCTGCGGTCAACGCGTCTATCGCCATCTGATACGCCGCGGATCAGTTGCCATCTTAACCGCACTCGGGATGATGACAGCTACAGCCAATCTCCATTATGTGGACCTTGGCAGCATCCTCGCACTCCGGGCTGCAATACTTGCTTCCCTCCGCGGCGGCACATCTACAAGTCTCACGCGCACATTTCTTGGTTTTCGCTTCGTCAGCCATCTCAGTAGCCTCCTTTAATAACTACACAAGGTTGCTCCCGAGAGAAGTTTCGGCTCGATGGTCTTGATGGTCAAGGTTGGACGTTCGTGAAAGATATTTCGGATGGAATAAGGGGTCGGGCCTGCGATTTGCAATTCGGCAGTTTGCCTTGTAGAAGAGTCAACGCGACTGCTCCGCGCACCGAATCGCAAAATCGCAGGACCAGCCCCAACTTTATGAGAGTAAGGTTGTACTTGAGTCGGGTCTTTGCACGCACGCGGCTAGCAAAGACAACGGCCGACACAGAAACGGCCCGCCATTCCCTCGGGCGACGCAAGATCAGTAGCAAATGAAACCCCGATGCCACCAAGAACCCAAAGCCAGATCATCGCACTGCGACTAGATGAAGGTTGGCCGCACACTGCCCGGTGAATGAGAAAGACCATGATCGACCACTCTACAACGCGAAGCGGCACATAGACCCCAAAGTATAGCCGTACAACGGACTCTGACGACACCGAGCCAAGCGCGATGGCGGCCATAACACCAAACGCTAAGCCCAGCAGCCACCGCAGTGCACCGAATTTCAGTGCGCGCCGGAACGTTGCTTGCGCCGGGTCGTGCAAGCGCAACCCCAGCAGGCACCACATGCAATACGCTACGAACTTGGTGAGCGCGTAGACGAGCACAATTGAACCTCTGTTTACTCCTTTTGTGAACTTCCCTTTATGTGATTAGCCAGACGGTTTACTTCCTGTTACCTGGTAAGTCTGCACGAGTCCGAAATTGATAACCGCACCGAACCAGAAAGAAAAGGACGACCCTACCCGCGCTCTCTTGGCATCCGCGATACCGATTCCTTGTAACACGCCGACGCACTCGCCCGTGAATATGAAATCCACCAACGCAAGTCGTCCACCCGGCTTGAGCACTCGAACCATCTCCCGCAAAATCTGCTCCCGTTCCGTCCTATTGTTCACTTCATGCACTACGAAGTTGGAAACGACGACGTCGAATGAGTCTCCACCAAAGGGCAACTGCCGGACATCACCCCGCGTGACCTCCACGCGATCCAGCACTCCCTCTAAACGAGCGTTGTCGAGGGCGGCTCCTGGGCGGTTGTCGATTAGGGACCCCGCTACCCAACGGTCCAAGCCGACGGCTATGCCGGTGGTCAAGCGGCGCGCAGCTCCGACAAGCAACAGCCCTCGCCCGCAGCCGACGTCGAGCGCGCTTTCATCGCCGCACAACTTGATCGTCTCCAGGATCTCCTCGCGGATGCGCAGCTTGCCTAGCTTGCTGTAGCTCAACATTCCGCCGGCACCCAATAAGAAGTATACGCCAGCTGCTACGAGCGCGATCTCACCAAACAAGGGCGGCTCGCCGAAGAGATACCACGCCAACGCCGCCCCAAAGCCGACCCCGCTCAGGATAAATAAGCTGGCGACGATGACGGGGGAATCGATGCCATAATCCGCCCGCGATGCCATCGCTCAATGCCTCCTGCTCCGCCTAACTATCGAGCTTTGTGTGAGGACCTGGACCATTTCGCTGGAATAGAGCGAAGCAAAAATCAGCAGCGGCCGCGTCTTTCCGTGGCTCGGGCCGGCGCCGTCACTCGGCCGGTGAACCGTCAGGTTTGCTTAATGTTCCCGAACCGTCAGGATAACCCCCGAATCTGCCGGCTACAGCGGTTAGTCGTTGCTCAGTGTCGGTGATCGCTGATTGGGTCCGAATCATCCGCTGGCGGCATTGAGCCTCCCAGCCACTCCCATCTTCCGTGTCCGGCTGAATAATTCTCGCTTCAAGCACGGTTTCCTGAATGGCTTCGTAGAATCCTACTGCAGAGGCCTGATCAGGAAAGCGGTGCTCGAAATCCATAACACGGGGAGAGCCCAGGTCAACGCCCCTGGCTGCCAACCGTCTGAGAACGTTGCCGTTCTCGTCATCTGGAAAATGTGGGTCAGATTTCACGATTGAACCACGAAATCTAGTCAATGCAGGAACCTACTCAAGAGGGCAATCCGATTAGGATAGATTATCGCAACTCACTCGTTGTCAGCCGCTACCTGCTTGGCGTCCAAGTAGTAATGAACGATCTCCCAAGCCTTCTCCAACGCAATTCCAGTGCGCTGATCTAGTGATAATTGATGCTCTGTCGGTTCCACCTCAATACTCGGACGCTGGCCTCCACCACGAAAGTGCACCATTGTTTTAAGAAATAGCGTCTCTTGTTCATAGTAGATGATTCTTGTTGCGAGCCAACCAAAAAAAGGGCCGATTTCGGCGGAATCGGAGCTGTTTAAGTAAGTATAAAAGTTCTGGCGCTTCTGTGATACCCAGACCCCGAAGCCAAAGGTTTCTGGATAATCGAGTACAGGAATTTCAATCACGCCACGAATAAAGAAATTCTCGTTATCAATAATACATGTATCTGGAGTTAGTTCGATTCGTTTATCTATCTCTTCGCCCGAAACCATCGAGTAAGGGTCTGGCTTATCTATCCCAATATCAGGTAGACCCTCATGCGCCTTCCCACAAGTCGAACATTGATAGTGCATTGCCTTTTAGTGCGGTCTACCCGTAGCGGTTGACCGACGTCTCTGACTCGTTATGCTGATGATGAACCCTGGACTTCTAAAAATCACACGTATGACCCACCCGTAACCAACACACAGTGTCCCGTGACGTAATCAGAAAGCGGGGACGCAAGGAACAGAACTGGTCCAGCCGCTTCGTCAGGCGTACCAGCACGACCCAGCGGGATTATCTGCGCAGCCAGCTGACGCATTTGTTCAGGTATTCCGATCTCGACTTGTTTGCCCTGGCGCTCGATTGTCTCGCGTTTCTCTTTCGACTGAGTAAGACGCGTTTCAATAAAGCCATATGCAACCGCGTTGACGTTGATGTTAAATCGTCCCCACTCCTTCGCCATGGTCTTCGTAACGCCGATGATTCCCATCTTGCCCGCCGAATAATTGATCTGGCCCGGATTGCCGGCAACCCCTGATGTAGACGACACGTTGATGATCTTTCGATGCACGCGTTTGCCTTCGGCGATCTCCCGCTTTGCAACTTCGCGCATGTAAGGCGTCGCGGCGCGGATGATCCGGAACGGCGCTGTCAAATGGACGTCGATCATCGCGTACCATTGCTCGTCGGTCATATTCTGGACAACCGCATCCCAGGTGTATCCGGCGTTGTTGACGATAATGTCGATCCCGCCGAAGGACTCTGCCGCAGTCTTCACAAGTCGATCGGGAAACTCGGCATCAGTCACGCTTCCAGCACAAACCGCGGCTCGGCCGCCAGCCGAAGTGATTTCTTTTGCGGTTGCCTGCGCAACGTCGGTATCGATGTCGTTGATAACAACCGAAGCGCCGTGGTCCGCGAAGAGCTTTGCAACGCTTCGCCCGATTCCTCGTCCCGAACCGGTGACGATCGCTGATTTCCCTACCAACAGTCTGTAGTCAGTCATAGTTACCTTTCTTACTTTATGGGCGAATAGTCGGTCGCCTTCATAACTACCGAATCAATCTTATCGGTCAGCTTTCCGTTCTTCTCGCTTTCCTTTGCGACCGCCTGCCACTCAGGATCAGTACGGAATTCCTGCCACGCTTTTTCGCGAGCTTCACGGCTGGGAAACGCCAGTACGTAAACCAAAGTGTTCTCCGATCCTTTGTCTTTGTCCGTCGGTCCCCAGAAGCCGACTACCTCCATCCGATGCTTCTTAAAGAGTTTCATCGTGTGATTGCGGAACCGCGCATGGAGCTCTTCAAGTTTTCCCGGCGCGGCGTAATAGGTTCGCAGCTCAAAGCACCGGGAATCTTTGGATAGCGACGGGCTCGGCGCAAGCACAGGAGTCGCCGGTTGTGCTTGTGGCTCGGTTGGTGCGGAGTTTTGCCCGTTTGTTATTAGCGCGCTAATAAAACCAACGGTGGAAAAGATGATCATCAAAAAAGCATATTTCATATTCAATCCTCCTTGTGCCGTAGCCGGCTGCCGTACCGTAGACTATCTAGTCTGCGGAACCATCCCTTCAACTTCTCAACCCAAACACAGACTAGACAGTCTCCGGTACATTTAAAGATCCACAGATGACGCAGATTACGCTGACGGACTGATAAAGGTTTAACGCTGAACGCTAAACGCTGAACGTACAACGGTATAAACGTGGTACGTTGTAGCGTTCTACGTTATACAAATTCCCCCGTCTACCGGGATAGTGACTCCGTTTACGTACGCGCCGGCTCTCGACGCCAAATAAATAGCGACACCCGCCATGTCCGGAGGTGAACCTATACGCCCGAGCGGACAGTCCGCTTCGATCTTTTTCTGATAGTTCTCCAGAAGCCATTTGGTCATCTGGCTTTCAAATGGTCCGGGCGCGATCGCGTTCACCGTTATTCCTCGAGGTCCAAGCTTCACGGCAAGCACCCGGGTCAGATGATGAACGGCCGCTTTGCTTGGCGCATACGCGTAATTCTCAACCAGTGGCACCTTCAAGCCGTCAATCGAACCAACGTTGATAACTCTCGCTGGATCATCAGGCCGGGCAGCTTTCTCCAGCAGCGGCGTGAGATCTCGCGTCAGGAAGAAGATCGACTTGACGTTTGTGTCCATCACCTTATCCCAGCCGCTCTCAGGATACTCAGCCAAAGGTGCGCCCCATGCTGCCCCGGCATTGTTGACGAGGATATTAAGCGATTGTTCTCTGCCCGATATTGCTCGCACCAGTTGCTCTCGACCCTCGGTAGTTGAAAGGTCGGCGGGACACGAGACGCAACTTCCGATTGCCGACAACTCATCGGCGACACCGTCGCAAACTTCTTTCTTTCTAGAAGAGATATAAACCTTTGCGCCAGCTTCGACGAAGCCTCTGGCAATCATCAACCCGATTCCTCGTGAACCGCCGGTAACCAGGGCAACCTTATTCTTGATGGAAAACAATTCCGGCACGTTTATGGCGCTTGAGCTCATAGATCCTCCTTACCTTAGATCGTATGAAAAGAGGGCTGGAATATAGCACAGCGGTTTTGCGGTGTGAAGTTTTCAGGATTTGTGGACGAGCCTACACCCACCCTGTGTGTGTTGGTCGAGCTTTGCTCGTGTCCCGTTTCTCAAGAACCGGCTAACACACCGGCCGCTTGGCGACGGAACAGGAACAGAGTATATTGGCGCAGCGACCGAATCGGAGTATCCTGTCCAAGCTCCCCAGTACTCCGTAACCGGTCGTGCAATCATCTACGGCATGAGACCAACCAAAAATCCCTTCAGCGCAACCGCATCGGACGAACCCGATCGGTTAGCCGAGATCTATCGCGCCGCAGCCCAGATTATTTGCGAAAAAGGCTACGACGCGACTTCGATGAACGATATCGCCGAGGCGGTCGGGATTACAAAATCCGGTCTCTACCATCACGTTTCCGGAAAGCGAAATCTGCTCTTCAACATAATGAGCTTCGGAATGGACTCGCTGGAAGAAGAAGTCATAATTCCGGCGCAGACCGCTGACGATGCCGAACAACGGATACGTTCGATCATAAGAAACCATGTCCATCTCATCACCAGCCGCAGCACCCCTCATGGAAACAGCCCCGTTACTATCCTTGTCGACGAGGTTGCCGGCCTGACAGTGG
>Ga0126384_10000586_pt1 | contig 20346 bp, 20 predicted proteins | sample PanSoiMetPlot_36_FD_92543 | JGI IMG/M metagenome (GOLD analysis project Ga0126384, IMG submission 92543) | Tropical forest soil microbial communities from Panama - MetaG Plot_36 | ecosystem: Environmental > Terrestrial > Soil > Tropical forest > Bulk soil | place: Panama | collected 2016-02-17 | reverse complement strand
TGGCACGAGATACGGCTCAAACCTGCGACGATCGCCGGACAGCGGCGCCTTCTGGCGTTCATCCGCGACATCACCGCGAGCCGAGTAGCGGAAGATGCGCTCCGGGCAAGTGAGGAGCAGTATCGCGCGACCTTCAACGCATCGGCGGATGCGCTCGTGCTCTGGAACTCGCGTTCGCAGCGGGTCGACGTCAATCCTGCTTACGAGCGGATGTACGGATACAGTCGCGAGGAGGTCCTCGCGGGAGGGCGCGGGCGCGAGGTGACTGCCGAACATCGACAGCGGCAGGAGGAGATCATCGCGCGCACGCTGAGTGGCGAGCGCTGCCACGAGGAGTTCGAGACGGTCCACCGGAACGGCGAGCGCTTTCCGATCGAAGTGCGTACGATTCCGATCCAGCATCGCGGCGAGCCGCACGTGCTGGCGATTGTCCGCGACCTGACTGAGCGCCGCCAGGTCGAACGCGACCGCGAGCGTCTCGAGGCTCAGTTGCGCCAAGCGCAGAAGATGGAGGCAATCGGCCACCTGACCGGCGGGATCGCTCACGACTTCAACAACCTGCTGACGAGCATCATGGGCTACGTGACGCTCGCGTTGGAACGCTCGGAGGGGAGTGACACCAGAACGGCGACCTACCTGGAACAAGCAGGCCAATCGTGCAAGCGTGCCCGGGACCTGATCCAGCAGATGCTGACCTTCAGTCGCGGGCGCCGCGGCGTGCCGCGGCCGCTCGCGATCGCGTCGCTCGTGCGAGAGTCGGTCAAGCTGCTGCGCTCGTCGTTTCCGGCCACGATTGATCTGCGCACCGAGCTCGACGATGTTCCGCCAGCGCTCATGGATCCAATCCAGCTCGAGCAGGTGCTGATGAATCTCGCCATCAATGCGCGCGACGCGATCCGATCCAGCGGAGCGATACGCATCACGGTGCGTCGCTCCGGTGCGACAACGGGCGAGTGCGCGAGCTGTCGCTGCAACGTCGACGGCGATTTCGTCGAGCTGGCGGTGGCCGATACGGGAAGCGGAATTCCGCTCGACGTTCAGGAGAGGATGTTCGAGCCTTTCTTTACGACCAAGGAGGTAGGCCACGGCAGCGGCATGGGGCTCGCGACCGTGCATGGCATTGTTCACGAGCACGGCGGTCACGTCCTCGTCGAAAGCATTCCCGCTCGCGGTGCGACGTTCCGGGTTTTATTGCCTCCGTTGCCTTCGGGCGACGCCGCCGCAACGGAGCCGCTCGTCGCTGAACACGAGGAGCCTCTTCCCCGAGCGACCTTCGCGGGCCGAGTCGCGGTGATCGACGATGAGCCATCCGTCGCCGACTTCATGCAGGATTTGCTGGCGCACTGGGGGCTCGCCGTCACGCTGTTCGAAAACGGCGCCAAGGCGCTCGAAGCCATCGCCGCCGGCGACGCCTTCGACCTCGTGATCACCGACCAGACGATGCCGGGGATGACCGGTATCGAGCTCGCGCGCGCGGTGCGTGAGCTACGTCCTGGATTGAAAGTTTTGCTCTATACCGGTTACGGCGAGGGCATTGCGCCGGCCGATATCGATGGTGCTGGCCTTGCCGGGCTGTTGCGCAAGCCCATCGAGCCGTCCGAGTTGCTCGCCTTGCTGGCAACGCATTTGCAGCCTAACGAGGGCCACTCGTGATGTCGTAGAGCCCAAGCCCCGAGCATCTCGCTCGTCTTCATCGCTGACGGCAGTGCTCGAGGGCGTCACAATTTGAGGGGCATTTGATCTGTATCATCCGGAGTGTGCTCATCGGCTGTTGCTCTTGGGCGCATATTTGGAGGCAAAGCAGCGCTGGACGACGTTTCAAGCACGAAAGGAGAAACCATGCTCAAGCGTCTCGTTTCGGTCATCGCCTTCATGGCGATTGCGGTACCGGTTTCATCGGCCTGGGCTGACGAATACCAAGACACGATAAACGTCTTCAAGAAAGCAGGAGAGAGCGGCAACTTATTTAGTACGGCATACGGGTATGCCGTCTTTCCGACGATAGGCAAGGGCGGCGTGGGCGTCGGAGGTGCCTACGGCAAGGGCCGCGTTTACCAGAAGGGAAAATACGTCGGCGACACGTCCATGGCACAGGTCACCGTCGGCCTTCAGCTCGGCGGGCAAGCCTATAGCGAAATTATCTTCTTCGAGGATGAGCGGGCGTTCCGGGAATTCACCGGCGGGAATTTCGAATTCGGCGCCGATGCATCTGCCATCGCCATCACAGCGAGCGCAAACGCAAAGGCAAGCTCGACCGGAGCGTCGGCGGGAGCAAGCGCCACCAAGAACAAGGCCGCAACCGCTGGTGGATACCACAAGGGCATGGCGACGTTCACGGTGGCCAAGGGCGGGCTCATGTACGAAGCGAGCATTGGCGGGCAGAAGTTCAAGTACACGCCGAAGTGATCGTTTGGGTCGATGGAGCGCGGTAGGCGACTTCTCCGCGCAGGGCGTCCGCCCTCGATCGGCGGACGCCTTCTAATCTTTGCGGTGTGGAGATGCCATGGACAACGAGATCGCTGACCGCCTGGAGATACGCGAGCTCATCGAGAACTGGGCGTTATGGCGGGATGCGGGCGACTGGGATCGCTTTCAAGGTGTCTGGCACGACGACGGCGTGATGATGGCCACCTGGTTTCAGGGGCCGGCGAAGGAATTCATTCGCGTGACGAAGGAAGGGTGGGCGAAGGGTGTAAGCATCCTGCACTTTTTGGGAGGCACGTCCATCGATCTGGCCGGCAATCGTGCGATCGCCCAGACCAAGATGACGATTTCTCAGCGCGGCAAGGTCGACGGCGTGCTCTGCGACGTTGTCTGTACCGGCCGCTTCTACGATTTTTTGGAGAAGCGCGAAGGGCGCTGGGGTGTCGTCTTGCGCCAGCCCATTTACGAGAAGGACCGTGTCGATCCGGTCGATCCAGCCGAAAAACTGGTGATCGATCAGAAGAAGCTCGGCGAATTTCCACCAGGCTATCGTCACCTTGCCTACATCCAGACTCAGATCGGCTACAAGGTCAAGCGCGATATGCCGCAGCTGACAGGTCCCGAAGTGGGAGCCTTGTATGCCCGCGGCAAAGCGTGGCTCGGTGGCGCGTCACTGCGCTAGGAGCTACAGCCACGTCAAACACGGTAGCTCGCTCGAGTTTCGCTTTGATCCAGCAGGTCACTGCTTGGCTTTCCTGATCACATTCTCCGCGTTGCTCGGAGTCGGCCTGCTGTGGATGGGCCTGTTCATGTGGTTCGGCGAGGCGGACAGCGCCACACTGAACGCCATCGCAGACTGGTTGTCTCCGCAAAGCCTGTCCGGGTGGATTTTCTATATCTTGCTGTCGTCTGCTTGCTTTCTACCGTTCAGACGCTACCTGAACAAAGGGAGTGATATGCGAGACGATTCACATGATTCGGAGTAAATCGATGTCGCAGTGCCCGTTTCGACGTGATAGAGTTTTCCCGCCGTCCACTTTCCTAATAGGAGCGTCATGAGCGTACAGCGCATCAAGCCCGGACCGCGAATGAGCCAGGCGGTCGTCCATGGCAATACCGTCTATCTGCAGGGCCTTACGGCGGACGATGCTTCGCTGGACGTCAAGGGACAGACCGCACAGATTCTTGCCAAGATAGATGCGCTACTGGCGCAGGCGGGCTCCGACAAGTCGAAGCTCCTGTCGGCAAACATCTGGCTGACCGACATCGGCACCTGGAGTCAGATGAACGAGGTGTGGGACGCCTGGGTTTCCCCCGGTAACGCTCCCGCGCGCGCCACCGTCGAAGCAAAGCTCGCGGCTCCGGGTTGGAAAGTGGAGATCATGGTGCAGGCTGCAAAATAACTCTTGGCGAGCGGCCGCCTGCTGCTATGGCAAGGCAGTGATGGCCGCCATGACTGCGGCCTGGACTTTCGGGTCCTTGTCGATGTTGATGTGGAGGACGCCCGAGTCGCCCTCGATGTTAAAGTTTGTGAGCTCACCCTTGAAACCTTCATCCGTGGCGAGCGGCGAGCCCCAACCGGGAGACTGGTAGTAGTTGAGCGCTCGCTTGACATTGGATGGAACGGGGTCCTGCAGATACGGCGCGAGGGTAATCAGCAGATCCACCGAGATATTGTGCTTCTGCAATTCCCGAGCCATGTCGATCACGTTGTTCGCGCCCTGCGAGTGTCCGACCAGCACGAGCGGGCCCGTCTCGCCGGCTCCGCGCTCGTCGATGATCTTCGTGACCGCCGCCCGCCATTCCAAATGTCCGATCGCCTCGGCCTTGATCCCCTTGGCCTGAAGCTGTTCGGCCATGCTGTCCATGCCCAACGAGAAAATGCCGAACCAGCCACGCACAAGATAAACGCGGGTTGCAGCATAGGCGTGGCTGTACCACGCTAGTGTGATCGCCAGCACCGCGAACGCGACAGCGCTTCTCAATCTCGGTCGATCTGGGAACCTCTGCTTGGGCATGACTTATTCTAACGCCTGTCTCGACCGGCCCGAGGTTGTGCCGCGGCAATCCGCCGCGCTCGACACTTTCCCATGCCTATATCGCTCGTGACTTTTCTTCCGCTGGCGGTCGCGCTCGGGATCTGCCTTGTCCCGGTCTGTCTCCTTGGTCATGCGGAAAGCCCACGAGCCCAGGACTATCTCGTCGCATCACGGTACACGCGGCCCGAGGTTATCGGAAACGCGTCGATTGGCTACGCGCTGCGCATGTCCGCGTTCGGTCCGCTCTTTGCCTGGGGTGCGAGCGGCGACCTCTGGCCAGTCATCGTCGCTTCGGTATTCATCGGGTTAGGCGTTTATCTGGTCTACGTTCTGCGCAAACCCCTGCTGGAGTTTATGGATGACGCGCTGGGTGACGACCGAGCCATCACCGTGCATGCGTTCCTGGCGCGCCAGCACGGCAACGATCCGCGGGTGCGTGCGCTATCGGCAAGCCTTACCCTTTGTGCGCTGCTCGGTCTACTCGTCGCCGAAGCGCTGGCACTCTCGGCATTCCTCAAACCGTTGCTGAACGGTTCGGTGGCCGTTTATCTGATCATGTTGGGAGTGCTGCTTTTGGTCGCATCGATCGCAGTTTTTGCCGGGCACTCCGGAGTCCTGCATTCGAGCCAGCTGTTGCTCGGCATGTTCTATCTTGGGTTGCTCGGTTCGACACTTCTTCTACTGTATCTGCACCTCTCCGCTCGAACCACGATGCCTGTGCACGGCACGCTGGCGCTCGCCTGTGTCGCGGTTCTCGCGGTCATTGCGCTCTGGTACCGTCGTTCGAAGTATGTCGACACCGAGCCGATCCGAAGCGCAGCATCCAGCGATCTTGACAGCCGCGCGTCTGCGGGCGCGCGTGCGCTCAGCCGAGTCGAAAAGATGCTCAATATCTTCTTATCGGTGCTGCTCGCACTGATCATCATTGTCGCGGTCATGGAGCTCAACGCTGCTGGCTGGGCAACCATCGTGCGCGACAGCACCAACGCGTTGCGCGCCCGGACGGAGCTACCTGCGACGGGACTCCTCGCGCTAGCCCTCCTGCCGCTGTTCTATCCGCTCGTCGACGTCACGAGCTGGCTGAGACTTGCCGCAACCGGAAAAGACAGCGATCCTCGCGTCGATCCGGGTCGTCGATCGATGCAGTTGAGAGGCGTCCTCAGGATTTGCGCGGTCGAGGTTTCTCTCATGTGGTTGTTCCTCTGCATGTTCGGCGCGGTTGCGGCCACCGCGACCGGAATGCAGGCCAGCGCGACTGTCGTGCAGGCCTTTGTTGCCAAGCTTCTCGCCGTGGGCGACATCGCCGTCATTGTCACGCCGCTGCTGCTGATCTGCTTCTTTGCTGCAGCGCTATCGACGATGGGTGCGCTCTTTTCGGCGTGCCTCGCCACGGTACGCTACGACATGCTGGCGTTTCGCTTGCCGGAGTCGTCACCGGGAAAGACGGGGCTCTCTCGCGAGCCTCGCGCGCGACGACGCACGCTCGTTGCCGGTGGCGTGCTGGTTCTCGCCGTGGCAGCGTTGTTTTGCGTTGCCGATGCATTCCTACTTGTCAGCGCCTGGACGAGCACGTTTGCCGCGCTGGTTTTCGCGCTCTGCTGCGCGCAGCTCTCGTTTTTCCCGCTCGTGGTAGGGGCGATTCTCCGCAAGCGCGGCGGCTTTAGTACAGTGAGTGGTGGTTGGGCCGTCGTCATTCTTGGATCCGGGGTCGCCAGCAGTATCGTCGCCGTGACCGTCCATTTCACGACTGGATCTGAGGCTTGGCTGTGGTCTGCGGCCCCGCTGTGCCTGGGATCGGGCGTGTTGCTCTTCATGGTTGCTCGTCGTGCATCACTCGCTGCGGCGTAGTCTTCAAGACCGGCCCATTGGCGCAGGTCGTGACCGCTGGTTGCTTGATCGTCGCGCAATCGTTTTTGCCAGAACGCGATAAGTGCCGGCCGCAGTCATTGCAAACGTCAAATGCGCCACGAAGGTGATCCAGTCGCGGGTAGCGGCGAACCATGGAAACGCGGCTGTGAAGCCGTACATGTTGAGGACGTAAAGAAGAACTCCGAAAAACGCTCCGACGACCAGGGACGAAAGCATGTGTAGGCGCCATATCATCGCGCACAGGATCAAGCCGTAAACGACCGAAAGATCAAAGTGCACTATCGTCGCGACCAACAACATCCTCCAGTCCAGACCAGCTGTCGGCGATAGCACCGAAGGGCCCATGACAATGGCGGCTGCGAAGCGTGCATCCCTGAAGAATATGCCCGGTAATGCGTCGGTAAAGAGGAGCCACAGCACGATCTCGAGGATCGTCGCAAGCGCTCCGGCGGCGAGCCCGGCAAGAATCGCAGCGGTCCATTTCACGGCAGAAAATAGTAAGCTTCCTGCCGGGCAGTCGCAAGGAATGACTGTGCAGCTGACGTGGATTGACTTTGCACGGCTGCGTAGCTAAGGTCTGCGCCGGGGTCTTTACTCTCACCGCACCAGGAGGAAACAATGCTCAAAATGACGGGGCGGCACGGTTTTTCTTTGCGTTTTGTGGCGGTGGTGGCCGGGTTCGCGAGTTGTATCGGCCTCCAGACCGGACACGCGCAGACGATCATCGACGAATGGGCTTCCGTGAAAGTGCCGCCGCCTCCCGAACTTAAGCCGGTCACAATCGACAAGAAGACGACCGCGCTACTGATGCTCGATTTCAATCAGCAGACATGCACGCAGCGCAGGCCGCGCTGCACCGCGTCCATCCCCAGGGTCAAGCCTCTGTTGGCGGCGGCCAGAGCGGCCGGCCTACCGGTGGTATTTACTCTGGGCGGCGGAGGCAAGCGCGCCGACATTGCCGAGGAGCTTGCACCCAGGAGCGACGAGCCCTCGATGCTTGCCGGCGTCGACAAGTTCGTGAACACGGATCTGGAGAAGATTTTGAAGGACAAGGGGATCACTACGGTCATTGTCGTCGGCACCGCCGCGCACGGCGCGGTTCTCTACACCGCGAGCAGCGCGGCGATCCGCGGAATGAAGGTGATCCTTCCCTTGGATGGCATTTCGGCAGACAACACCTATACCGAGCAGTACTTCGCATGGCACATGGCCAACGTGCCAGTGATTGCGCCTGCGATGACGTTGACTAGCCTCGCCGACGTCAAGTTCTAGCGCTGCCGCCATGCACGGCAGCGCGATGACCCGCGCAATGGTGCCCGTATGCGGGTGTTTTGCGTGGGAATCTGCCTGACCGCCCTACAGCCGTGCCGGGCTGACGACGCGGCGATTGATGTTGATCATTACGACGCCCGAAATGATGGCGAGGAGCCCTGCGGCTGTCACGCCGCTGATGCGTTCGCCTAGAACGAACACTCCGAGCAGAACGCTCACGCCGGCCCGGAGATAGCTCTGGCTCGCCACGCCGATCGAGCCGATCGTCCTGACCAAGCGAAAATAGATCAGGAGAGCTATCCCGGTACAGATGAAACCGAGCGCGGTCGCGGCTGCGATGGAGCTCAGCGATGGCTGCAACGACCATGGCTTTTCGACAATTAAGCTCAGCGGGACGAGACACGCGGTGGCCCAGAGCATTGTGCCGGTCGCGGTCACTGTGGGCGTGAGCGAGGAGAATCGCTTGCCGTGAATTGCAGCGCACGCGTATAGCACTGCGCTGGCCAGGACGGCCAATTGCCCGATTGTCCCCTTGCCGAACCCTCGAAGGGCGTCCAGCCCGACGATCAGGATCACCCCCGCTAGCCCCAAGAGCGCGCCTGTTGCTTTCCATGCGGTCACGTCCTCGTGCCGCGTGACAAACCAGGTGAACAGCAACACGAATATTGGCGAAGTGGAATTCAGCACGCCCGCGAGGCTGCTGTCGACAGCCTGCTGCCCCCAGGCGAGCAGCGTCCACGATGCAATGCTGTTGAAAAGAGCCTGTACGAACAGCATGCGCCAGGTCTGCCAGTCTCGCGGCAGCCGTGGGCCCTGGCATGCGACGACGGCAACAAGGAAAATCGCGGCGATGCTCACGCGCGCCGCAATCAGCGTGATGGGAGGAATGGTCACAAGCGCTATCTTGACCAGCAGGTAGGACGAGCCCCAGAGGACAGCGAGCAGTCCGAGCAGGGCGAGCTCGCCGCCAGGATGCTGGTTGTGGATTCTTGCCATAGGCTGAGGCGTGCCGCGTGAGCAGCACGATAGCGCATTGCGCCTCGATAATGGTTCGGCTATCATCGAACCATGAGAGACGGTCCCAACGTCGCCCGAGTCGCCGCGCTCATCGGCGACCACACCCGGGCGGAAGTCCTCACGACGCTCATGACCGGCCAGGCACTGACCGCCTCCGAGCTTGCGGTGCACGCAGAGGTGACCAAGCAGACGATCAGCTCGCACCTCGCGATGCTGGTCGATGCGAAGCTGATCGCGGTAGCCAAGCAGGGACGCCACCGGTATTTTCGGCTCGCCGATGACGATGTGGCGCATCTCCTGGAGAGTCTGATGGGTGTGGCGTACCGGACCGGAGCGGTGAGGATACGCTCGAGCCCGCGAGAGCCGGCGCTCAGAAAAGCGCGCGCATGCTATGACCATCTGGCGGGCGAGCTCGGCGTGCTGGTTTTCGATGGCGCGATCAAAAAGCAGCTATTGACCCTCTCAGGCAGTTCGCTCGAGCTAACCAAGCGGGGACGGCATTTCTTCCAGAAGTTCGGGATCGATATCGACGAACTCGAGCATGAACGGCGCGCACTGTGCCGAGCTTGCCTCGACTGGAGCGTGCGACGACATCATCTGGCGGGAACGCTCGGTGCCGCAGTCCTCACCCGATGTATCGATCTGCGCTGGGCGCGGCGCGAAAGGACTTCGCGTACCGTGACCTTCTCCAGCCGCGGCGAGGCCGCACTTCGCGAGCGATTTAACTAGCCGGCGGTCAACGGGCGAGGATAACGACATGACAGCATTCCGAACGCTTGCGACCGTGCGCCATCACGGCATGGAGCTGACCGACTACGAATTCACCGTTCCGCTCGATCACAAGCGGCCCCACGGTGAAGCGTTGTCCGTTTTCGCGCGGGGGGTGAGGAACAGCGAAAAATCGTCCGACGCGCGGCCCTGGCTCGTTTTCCTGCAGGGAGGTCCAGGATTCCCGGGTCCAAGACCGATCACCAATACCGGTTGGCTCAAGCGCGCGCTGGACGACTATCATGTGCTACTCCTCGATTCGCGCGGCAACGGGCGCAGCAGCGTGGTGTTGCCTCGGACGCTGTCCCAACGCGGCAACGCTCGCGCACAAGCCGACTATCTCATGCACTTCCGCGCCGACAGCATCGTGCGCGACGCCGAGCTCATTCGAGGACAGCTTAGCGGCGAAAAGGAGCCGTGGAGCGTACTCGGCCAGAGTTATGGCGGGTTTTGCGCGGTCACTTACCTGTCGATGTATCCGAAGGGCCTGCGAGAGGTTTTCATCACCGGAGGGTTGCCGCCGCTGTCCGGGACCGCCGACGACTATTACCGGCACACGTATCCGGAGGTTCTACGCAAGACATCGAAATTCTTCGCTCGTTATCCGGCGGATCGCGACCTATGCACGCGGATCCTCGAGCATCTCCACAGATCTGAAGTACAACTGCCGAGCGGCGGCGCGTTGACGGTTCGCCGGTTTCAACAGGTCGGCTTCATGCTCGGATTCGACGACGGCATGGAGAATCTCCACTACCTACTCGAGAGCGCTTTTTTGCCAAGTCCGAACGGCGACGAGCTCAGCCTGCCTTTCTTGCGTTCGCTGGAGAACTCGCAGTCGTTCGAGACCAATCCGATTTTCGCGGTGCTCCACGAGATGTGCTACACGCAAGGAGCCGCAGCGCGATGGTCAGCTGAGCGAGTGCGCGCCGAGTTCCCCGACATGAACTGGAAGCCGGGCAGGCCCCCATCCTTCACCGGCGAGATGATCTATCCGTGGATGTTCGATGATTATTCCAGGCTACAGCCGCTGCGCGACGTGGCTGAGATTCTCGCTGCCGAAGACCGCTGGCCGACGCTTTATGACCCGGAGCAACTGGCTCGGAACACCGTTCCCTCTGTCGCTGTGATCTACGCGGAAGACATGTACGTCCCGCGCGCGCTCTCGGAGCGAACCGCTGCATCCATTGCCGGTATGAAGGTCTGGCTCACCAACGAGTACGAGCACAACGGCCTGCGCAGTAGCCCCGCGGTGTTCGAGCGCCTGCTCGCACTACGGCGAGAACTGGTTTAGCGAGAGCGTGAGGGCAACACTCTGGACATCCGCCAGTTCGCACCATAGTGCTCAACTGCAACTCGAACGCGATGCGCGACGGGTCGAACGCTCGTCAGTTCAATGTGTCGATCTTCAGTGCGATCACTCTCCCCGATACAACGGGCGGTCCGCCGAAGATGCCTTCGGCCCTTCCGCAGCCGACGATGAAGGAGGTATTCGCTGGAGCCGCTACCGCCGCGACGACCGTAGTGCTCGTGCCGTTGTCCACGGTGAAGTGGCTCTGCCCAAGGTCGTCGACCTGGATCACCGTACCGTTCTCGCGGAGATCGCAGGAAACATCGTCCTGGCCGAAATCCATATCGCTGACCGTCGCCCAGACAAGATAAGTCCCCGCGGGAAGTCCGCTCAGGCCCACGAGGTCCTGCGTTGCCGCAAGCTTGGTATCGATCACGTGGGAATTGTCTGCTGTATAGGCTTGACTCGTTCCCGCCACTCCCTGCGGGCCCCGCGGCCCCGGTGGTCCTTGAGTTCCGACCTGGTTCCACTGAATAGCAGTTTCGCCGTTCTTGCACGATTCGAGCGCCGTATCGATGATGCGCTGAGTTCCGTTGGTGCTGTTGTAACAGCCGTGGATGATCCCGGCAGCATCCGGAATCGCTGCATTCGCCGTCACGCATATGGAAAGCCCAGCGGCAAGCATCAACACAGTGAAAATCCTGAATGTAGTCATGGCCTCCTCCTTCCCAGATTGCCAAGTTATCGGGCTGCGCTCTGCCGCCAGCTTCGCTGATGCGCGCGGTAGGGGCATGATCCCCTGGCATATATAACGTCCGCGTTCAACGAAACCGGACATTGGAAGGCCAAAAAAGGAAACGGGCGCCGGCGGCGCCCGTTGGAGCTTCGAGTTATGTAGGGCTTCGCGCAATCTCGACCGCGATCGAGACGCTGCGCGCAGCTACTGGGCGGAGAACTGACGCGCTGCGCCCATCCAGTCTTCGACGTGATAGGTACGAACCAGTTTGCCGTCTTTGATCGTATGGACGTCGATCGACATGATGCGGAAGCTTTTGCCTCCGGGCGGCACGCCCATGAACGGGCCAGCGGGCGTTCCCGTTGCTTCGCCGCGCACGATCGCGCGATCGCCGGATACGAGCACTTCCTTGATTTCCCATTTTAGGTCCGGGACCGTCTTCTGAAGGCCGGCAATCGACGCGCCAACTTGATCACGCGAGCGACATGCATCGTTGCCACCGCAGGACATCCACTCCGGCGAGGTAGCCTGGTTCACCAGGGCAACCGCGTCGTTGCCGGCATTGAGCGCCTGGTAGAACGGGGCAATCGCTGCGCGTGCCTGTTCGGTAGTCAGGGTTTGCGCCAGGGCGGCACTAGGCAGCAACCAGGCTATCGAGACCAGCGCCGCAACGACTCGCGCGAGGTTGTAAGTCTTCACAGATACGACGCCTTACTGGAGAGAAAGCGGCGGTGGATATGCAGCGCTCAGGTTCACCGTCGCTACGACGGGATGCAGGCCGTTTTGCCTGACTGTCACCTGCACGCATCCGGTGTCGTAAAGAATCGACCGAACGACAACAGTGCTCGCCGTCCCGATCGCGCCAACGTGGAGCACGACGCCGGCCGAGGTTTGCACCTGTGCGGCCGCTCGCACTCCTGCCTGGGGCAGACTGTAGACGTAGCCATCCATGCGGCAATCGGCCGAGGTGAATAGGACGCTCCCGCCGGACTGCCAGATCGCCAGTCCGGACACAGCTCGGCCGTCAGCGTCATAGACCGGACGGATCAACGCGGGTGCAACGACACCGTTTTCAAGCGTGACCAGCATGATCGTGTCGTTGAGCGCTCGCGCGGCGACCTTGCCGGTCGAGTCCACCAAGACGATGGCGGACCCTGGAAGTCCGGGGTCGGCCGAATCCTGAGCAGACGCAGCTCCGTGTGCCGCGATGGCCGCGGCAATACTTGCTGCAAGAGCGCGTGCCTGCATCGTGTGAGCCTGGACTCCGATAATGATACGAGTCCCCGAGGCGATAGGCCAGCGACCGTCTCGGCGCGCCGCCGACCGTGTCTACGCGCCCTTGAAACATCACTCGGGGACACTGGCCCCTGAGCCCCCCATCTCCTTCGGGAGATCCTTGAGCTTCGGCAACCCGTCCTTGATATGCAGCACGGTCTCCTGATAGTTCACGTGCACACCAGGCTTGAACGAAAACCCGGGGATGACCGCCGCGTACACGTCAGTGAGGCTCCAGTGCGGATGTTCAGTGAAGAGATGGCCGCCGCAGGTTTTGCAGAACTTGCGAGCGCTACGCGGCGTCTTGTTGTACGTGCCGATCTTGTCCGCACCTTGCGTGACGCGAACAGCCTCTGGCTTCCAGAGAGAAAAAGCGTTGATCGGCCCAGCGGACCATTGTCGGCAAGACTCGCAATGGCAATAACCCATAGCGGCTGGCTCGCCGGTGACCGTGAAGCGAACTGCTCCGCAAAAACACGAACCGTTGTAGCTGTCACTCATATTGATGCTCCTATCTTCTGTTGTGGTCCCACCATCCGCACGTCCTCATCGGTCTCGCAATGCGGAAGCGAATGATTATAGGGGATGAACGTCTTCGCCCAATCCCTTTCTCCATCCGGCAGCAAGGCCTTTCAGCGTACCGTCGAACGTTGCTATCGAATCCGATACTATCTCCGCAGCGACCGACGCGATGGAAGCCGGAAGCAGCCCGAGATAGGCGTATACCTCGATGCCGCGCGACACAATGTCCATGCCGAACCTCTGCGCGATGATCCTCATAGCGACGTTCAACGAAAGAAATTGCATGAACATCTCCGGGATACCGCGGTTGCGAGCATGGACCGCGGCACGCTTGAACAGTGCGTCGCCGACGCGGCGGTGGCGATGCTCGGGGAGCACCGACAGCCCGAGCTCCGCGCGCTGACCATCGAACGCTACATGCGCCACGCCAACGAGAGCGAGGCTGTCGTCCTGAACGCCAAAGACCGCGTCGCGCTTGAAGTCGATCCGCTCGACGTAATCGGCAATGACTCTCGGAGCAAGTCCGGTGCCGAACCGCAAGCATCGATCCTTCGGTGGCAGCGAGAGAAAGTGCGCCACCAGCGTCGGACGCAAGTCCGCGCTTAAGCGGGGGATCGGTAGAGTCATGTGTCAGCGTCGATGAACGGGTGTTTGTATGGTTTTATGGCTGTGACCGCCGGGAGCGTTTCCGCCCCCGGGTTACAGTCGCGGCAACGATTCCAATGCCTTAGCGCAGCACCGTCCCGTTAGCGAGCCATCGCGCTATTGCTCGATGGCAGGGACTTCAACTGCAATCAGGCGACGTTGTGCGGATACAGGGGAGTCTAGGAGGGGGCGGCTGCAGGAAGACTTCACCACGGGATCATATTTGTTCCGTTTGTTTCATGCGCAGCCCCACAAGCGATGAAACTGCGGATCGACGAGTCTATCCGCCGTCAGTTGCTAGCTCAGCGACGACGCGACGTACTTCGCTCGGCAAGAAGGGCTTCTCGATCACTGGGCGTCCGCATTCGGAGACAAACTCGCGCAACGCCGAAGCCAACGTGTCGCCGGTCACGAAGACGACCCGCCCTTCGCGGCCCGGCCAGCGACGCTCGATCTCCTGATAGAGAGCGCGTCCGTCGAGATCGGGCATGCGGATATCGGTAAGGATCACATCGTAGTGCTCGGTTGCGAGCTTCTCCAACGCCTCGCGCCCGGAGTTGGCGGTTACGACCCGATGCCGTGCGCCGGTCAGGATCTCGGAAAGTGCGTCCCGAATCTCCGCCTCGTCATCGACGATGAGTACCGTGCGCTGGCTCGGATTCGACTGCCACGCCGTCTCGACCTCGGTATTGATTGCCTCAGGGCAGCGGACGGGCAGGGCAACCGTAAATACTGCACCGCCCTCCGTCGGGCAGTTTGCCGTCAAGGTGCCGCCATGGGCTTCGACGATCCCGAGACTCACCGCCAATCCCACGCCCGTACCGACCCCTATCGGCTTGGTCGTGAAGTAGGGCTCGAAGATGCGTGGCCGCAGGTGCTCGGGGATGCCCGGTCCGTTGTCGGCGACTATGACGCGAACGACGTCGGCGATCCAGTCGAACTGGCTTTCCACGCGGATCCGACGCGGCGAAGGCTGATCCTGCAGGGACTGCTGAGCGTTGATGATCAGGTTGAGCATCACCTGGTGGAGCTGGTCGGCATCAGCGAGGATGGGCGGAAGGTCTGTCGCCAGATCGAGCGTCACCTCGATGCTGCTCGTGCGGATGGCATAGCCGGTAATATCGAGCGCCGCAGTTACGACGTCGTTGATCGACACCGGCCCACGCTCGGGCTGCTGCTTCCGAGCCATCGCGAGGAAGGTTCGCACGATGCGCGCGCAGCGCTCCGCCGCCGTTCGAATCTTCTGTGCGGCGAGCTGCGTGGCCGAGTCACCCCGTTCTTCGAGCAGTACGGCCCGTGCCACCACGACCGAGAGCGGATTGTTCAACTCATGGGCGACGCCAGCCAGTAGCGAACCGAGCGCAGCGAGTTTTTCCCGCTGGTAAAGCGATTCGCGCTGTCGCGCCAGCTCTGCGGCGGAGCGCTTCTTTTCGGTAATGTCCCGGGCAATGGTCAGCACATGGGGCTGTCCCTGATATTGCATCGGGATGCCGTGCACCTCGACCTCCAAGGTAGAGCCGTCCCTCCGCTTCTCGGTCATCTCCCTGTGCAGCGAGTGCCCAGACGCGACGCCACGCAGGAACGCGGGGTCGTACGCCGGACCCCTCCAGGTCCCGGGCGGCAAAGCGGAGAACTCGTTGTCGCTGTAACCGTACATGCGCCAAAGCGCAGGATTCGTATCCACGATCTTGCCCGCCGCGTTCCAAAGCGCGAGTCCGTCGATGGAGGCGCGGAACATTGAGTGGTACTGCTCTTCGCTCGCTCGCAGCGCCGCCTCGGTCATCTTGCGGGCCGTGATGTCACGCGTGAGCGACAGTATCCGATCCACTCCGCCGATCGTGGCGCGCTTGACGAACACTTCGTCCCAGTGCAGGGCGCCGTCCTTGTTCTTGGCGTGCCACTCGATCCGCAGCTGCTCTCCGGCGATCGCCCGCGCGATCAGCTTCATGGCGTCCTGCTGCGTGTAGGGATGCTCGCCCGAGCCGAGGGACCCGATGTCGATCCGCTTCAACTCTTCGCGGGTATACCCGAACGCTGCGCAGGCTCTGGGATTGACATCCACGATGGAGCCGGTATCGATGTCGTGCACGAAGATGGCGTCCTCGGAGGAGTCGAAGATCGCGCGATAGCTCGCTTCGGAAACTCGCAAGGCCTCGTCTGCGCGCTTGCGCTCGGTAATATCGGTGGAAATGCCGCAAACAGCATAGCCAACGCCGTGCGAATCGCGCAGCGGAAACTTGATCGAGATGTAGGTATGCAGTCCATCTTCCAGGAGCGCAGTTTCCTCGAACTCCATCGGCGCGTTGCGCAGCAGGACGAGAATATCGTTGCTGCGCAGCGTCTGAGCGATGCCGTCGGGAAGCGTCTCCCAGTCCGTCTTGCCAACGACATCGGCCTGACGGCGACCGAACACGCGCTCCCATTGCTGATTGACGAACAGAAACTTGCCTTCCGTGTCCTTCACCGAAACGACGGCCGGTGCGTTGTTGAGGATCTGCTGCAATCGTGCCTCGCTGTTCGCGAGCTCGCGCTGAACGCGCGTCCGCTCAGCGATATCGCGGATCAGCTTGGTTTGGGTCTCGGCGACTTCGAGTGCCATCGCGTCGAAGGCTCGGCTCAACCGACCGAGCTCGTCTCTTCCGTGCAGGGAGCTGCGGGCGTACAGGTTACCCGCGGCAAGCTGCTCGGCTGCGCCGACCAGCCGAGCGGTACGCCGCGTGAGCAGGAAGTGGAAGACCAGCCACATCGCCAGGGCGAGCACGGTTACCCATCCGGCCCAGTAGAGGGACTGTTGAACAACCTGTGCGCGCGCTTCCGCCTTGTAGCGCTTGAGATCGTATGCGAGGTACACGCTGCCGGTCCGCGACGGCCGCAGCTCCTCGCGCTCGCTTCCCATCAGGATGCCGGCGTGACCAAGCAGCTCATTGCCGGTCGAATCGATGGTGATTCCCGCGCGACGCTGCCGAATATCCAGCGCTGCCTGATCCAGGTCGAACTGCGGGAGCGCCTCGCCGATCTGCTGTCCGAGCAGCGCACGCCGCGTGGCGGCAATGATTTCGTTGCGATCGTCCGTGAGCACGGCGAGCGTGACGTCGTGGCTGTGAGCGAGCACGGCGATCTCGTGCTGCGCCGCCTCAAGCTCGCCCTTCAGCAGCATGTACTCCAAGGTGCTCTGGAGGCGGGACATTTCCTGAGCCAGGCGCGTGCGCGCATCTTCCTCAGCTCCGCGCTCGGCCTCCGGAACGTGATACAGCAGGTTCACCGCGCTCAGCGTCGCGGCAAAGACCAACACGATCAGCGGCACCGTAACGTTGAGCGATGCCGGAACTCGAATCTTCATTGGGGCAGATTCTGCAACGGGGCTGGCGCGAGCACCGTCTCGATCTCCAGTCCGGAATGAAGCAGCTTTTCCTCCAGCATCAGAGCCATCAGTCGCCGTCCGGTAACCACCAGCTCCGGCGCCGACCCCCCAAGCATCTTGAGATTCTCGTCGCGCGATGGCACGCGGATACCGCGCTGCGCCTCCAGGAACTGCTCTCCGGTCGTCTGCTGGCGGATCCCCATGCGCTTTGCGGCGTCCATGGGCTCGCGCTTCATGTAGTCGATCGCACTGAACCAGCCCGTTAGCAGTGCCTGTACGGCCTTGGGCCGTTTTTCGATTACGGTATCGCGCACCGCCAGAACGTCGACGATCTCGCCAGGAATCCGTGTACTGTCGAACAGGGTTGTCGCCCCGGCCTTCAGAAACTGAGTTCGAAAGGGGTCGAAGGTGACGGCCGCATCGACCTTACCTTTCTCGAACGCACTAGGCTGCTCGTTGGACTCCAGGTGCACGACGTTGACATCGCCCGCGCGCATGCCGTTGAGCGCCAGCGCACGACTCAGCACGAAGGCACCGAGCGCGCCGCTTTCCACGGCGACCGACTTCCCCGTGAGATCACGCATGGACTTCATTCCATGGCGGCCGACGACGACATCGGCGCCGTTCGACACATCCACCACGAGAATGATCTTCGGCTGCAGTCCATCGACCGCAAGGCCGAACAACTCGTCGAGGCTGATCACCATGCCGTCGATGGCCTGGTTGCGATAGGCGCGCAGGACTTCGCTCGCGGACGGATATTCCACGAGCTCCACCGTCGCGGGGTCCAGGCGGCCCAGCTCCCGCGCGAGGTAAAGCGGCTCGCTCCCTATCCAGACGTTCGTGCCAATGCGCAGTGCCGTCTCGGGTTGGCGCATGCAGCTCGCGAGCGAGAACAGCAGTGCGACCAACGCGAAAACCGATAACAGCCTGGCTATTCGCAGTCTTCCCCGCATTGATCCTTACCTCCCATCCGGGACGAACATGTAACCCTCGTTGCGAATGGTTCTGATGAACCTCGGATGCTCGGGGTCCGGCTCGATCTTCTTGCGCAGCCGCATGATGCGCAGGTCCACGCTGCGGTCGAATGGGTCCCAATCCTGTTGCTGGTGCAGATTCAGAATGTGCTCGCGGGACAGCGGGCGGTTAGGGTGTTCTGCAAGCGCTTTGAGAAGGTCGAACTCGAGCGAGGACATCGGCACCTCGTCTCCCTTCTCGTCGTTGAGTCGGTGAGCAGCGAAGTCGAGCACGCACTTCCCGATGCGCACTCTTTCAGCGCCGAGCTCTGCCTGTCCGTTCTGCGACGTGCGGCGCAGAACGCTCTTGACTCGCGCCAGCAACTCGCGCGGATCGAACGGCTTGGGAACGTAGTCGTCCGCGCCCATCTCGAGTCCCACGATCCGATCGACAACAGTGCCAGCCGAAGTCAGCATGACGATTGCGATACTCGCGTAGCGTTCGCGCAGGTGCCGCGCGAGACTGAGGCCGTCCTCGCCGGGCATGTTGATGTCCACCAGTGCCAGGTCGATCCGATGCTTGGCGGCCACCGCCTTCGCGGCGCTCGCGCTCTCGGCGCTTATCGCAGAGTAGCCGTGAGTGGAGAAGTATTCCTCCAAAACCGCGCGCACGTCGGGCTCGTCGTCGACGATCAGAATCGTGGCTCTTGCGTCCACGGGCGCTTTTGCTCCCTCGTGTCTCATTCGCGCGCCGGATGCCCGTTCCGAGCGGGCAGAAACGGAGATAGTAAAGCTATTGGCTTGCATTGTCGCGGCCCATGCTGTTTTGGTGGGCTAAGGATAACCCCGTCGGATGCCCGCAGTACGTGCCGCCGGCCGTATGAAACAAACGAAACAAAAATCGCCCTCCCGCGAAATCCCGCTGCTGCACCACCTCCATAGACTCCATCGTCATTGCGGCGCATACCAACAGGTCACTCGAGGAGGTATCAGTGGAACGTAGAGACCAAGATCAAGGCGACGGCTTTACCCGCATTGGAACTCCGACCCAGGCCGCAGCGGCGCTGCTGAGCATTTTCATTGCGATGTATCTGGCCGTTGCGGCACTGCTGCACATGGTCGGCGGACCTGATGCGGCTGCTTCCACGGCGGAGCACAGCACGTCGGTAGTCCCGGCGACTGTGTCCGAGACCAGCGGTGCGATCGCGGTTTCGCAACTGCCCTCTACGCGCGACGCTGGAGAGCAGTCCGCGGCTGACCGGGTTGACGTGCCAATCGAAGGCACGAGCGGCACGCGGGACTGCAGGCTGAAGCTCGTGATGGAGCCCGAATGCATATTCGACTGATACGGACGTCGGAAAGACGCGAGGCCGGAGGGGGATAACAAATACGCTTCAACGCAACATTGAGAGAGACAACTATGAAATCGACCGAGATGAAGAACATGACAGGAAGCGGGCAGATGGCGTATGGCGGCGCAACCGTGCGCAATGTCGCGCCGATCACCACCCTTGGACGCGGTGTCGCCGGCAACGACCCCGTGTGCGACGGTCCGGCAGACTCCAGGCGTGAACTCGAGGCCTGGGCGCGGCGCGCGAGCGCAGCGAGCGGGTTCGGCGCCGCGGCAACCGCCACCACAGTTGCTCCCGATGCCGCGTCTTTCGTGTGGCCGTCGAGCTATGAACTGTATCGGGCCGCCCGTGCCAATCGTGCGTTCGTGCTGGGAGAGATGGTGGCTACGGCATCACGGTCAGTTCGTGCCTTCATGCGCCGGACCTATAGGCGCTACCGGAAATTTCGGCAGGAGTCGGCACTCTACGAGACGCTCAGTCAGCTCGATGACGGGACGCTGCGCGATCTCGGGTTCCACCGCAGCGAAATAAGGTCGGTGGTGGCGGAATGGTCCGGAGAAGCGGAGCGTACCCGCGTGCGTGTCTTGCAGACGCTGCTCAAGCCTTCGAGCGCAGATCATGCGCACCACGCTGCGCGAGCTATAGAAGCCGCGGCGGCAGAATGAGGAACATCGGAATGAATCGCTACGAACCCGGAACCCCACGCATCGCTGTCGCTATGGGCGCCGTCGCCATGACAGCGCTCACCATTAGCCTGATGGTCGTCGCCCCGGCGACCGTAGGAGTCGACCGGCAGGACTCTGTGGTGGCCGCGTCGAAGGT
>Ga0126384_10000585_pt1 | contig 20384 bp, 19 predicted proteins | sample PanSoiMetPlot_36_FD_92543 | JGI IMG/M metagenome (GOLD analysis project Ga0126384, IMG submission 92543) | Tropical forest soil microbial communities from Panama - MetaG Plot_36 | ecosystem: Environmental > Terrestrial > Soil > Tropical forest > Bulk soil | place: Panama | collected 2016-02-17 | reverse complement strand
GATCTGAATACCACCGGCTGCCACATCAGGCTTTCTTTAGGCTTTCTTTCCGACAAACTTGCGCCGTTAACCTTTCCTAAAGGTCTTACCTGCAGTGCGCGCGCACGCGTGCTAGTTTTGTGTTTGTGGGGACAGCGGCAGACGGCGCCGCGCTTGGGTCAGACATGAGAACGGCAATGCGTATCCCGCCGGCCCATCAGCCGCTTGAGGATGATGAGCAGCAGAAACAGGCCGCGGTCGGGTTGCTGCACGAAGCCTGGGCGGAAGCCCGGCTCGATGGGGTCGACAGCGATTGCATGGCGCAAGCGTGCCTGTTTGCGGCACTCAGCGAACTCGTCACGACCTACGGCGAGGACGCGACCGCCCGTTTCGCGGCAGGCCTTTCCGACCGCATTGCGGCGGGCGAATTCTCGCTCTTCAGCTTCCGGCAATAAGTTTGCTCCCGTGGCGGCCCACATGGGCGTGCCGGTTCCACCACGTCGGCGGAACCGGCATTGCCTGGGGTAGTTACAGCGCTTCCAAAAACCTGATCGCCTCGCCACGCCCGGGCGTCACGATCTCGCCTTCCCACATCACGCGCTGGCCACGCACGAATGTGCCGACCGGCCAGCCCGTGACCGTCACGCCGTCATAGGGCGTCCAGCCGGCGCGCGAGCCGACTTTTGCGTTCGTGATCGTCTCGCGCCGCTTGAGATCGACGACGGTGAAATCGGCGTCGTAGCCGAGCGCGATCCGGCCCTTGCGCGCGATGCCGAACAAGCGGTTCGGTCCCGCGCTGGTGAGATCGACGAAGCGCGCCAGCGTGAGCCTGCCGGCGTTCACATGGTCGAGCATGAGCGGCACCAGCGTCTGCACGCCCGTCATGCCCGACGGGCTCGCCGGATAGGGTTTCGCCTTCTCGTCGCGGGTGTGTGGCGCGTGGTCGGAGCCGAGCACGTCGACCACGCCCTGCTCGAGCCCGCGCCAGGTCGCGGCGCGATGCGCGGCGTCGCGCACCGGCGGATTCATCTGCGCGAGCGTGCCGAGCCGCTCGTAGCAATCGGGCGCCGCGAGCGTGAGATGATGCGGCGTCACCTCGACCGAGGCGACATCCTTGTGCTGGCCGAGAAACGTCATCTCCTGCGCGGTCGTGACGTGCAGCACGTGAATGCGCCGCCCGGTCTGCCGCGCCAGGGCGACCAGGCGCTGCGTACATTGCAGCGCGACGAGCTCGTCGCGCCATACCGGGTGCGAGCGCGGATCGTTGTCGATGCGCTCGTCCTTGCGCTCGCGCAGCCGGTACTCGTCCTCGGAATGGAAGGCGGCGCGCCGGCGGATGCTCTTGAGGATGCTGCGAACGCCGTCGTCGTCCTCGACCAGCAGCGATCCGGTGGACGAGCCCATGAACACCTTGATCCCGGCGCAGCCTGGCAGCCGCTCGAGCTCGGGCAGGTCCCTGGTGTTCTCGCGCGTCCCGCCAACATAGAACGCAAAATCGCAATGCATGCGGTGGTGGCCGCGCGCGACCTTGTCGGCGAGCGCATCCGCGCTCGTGGTGAGCGGGTTGGTGTTGGGCATTTCGAACACCGCCGTGACACCGCCGAGTACGGCCGAGCGCGAGCCGGTCTCGAGGTCTTCCTTGTGGGTGAGACCGGGCTCGCGGAAATGCACCTGGCTGTCGATCACGCCTGGGAGCACGTGGAGGCCCTTGGCGTCGATCGCCTCGCCGGCCGCCGCGGCCCCGAGATCGCCGATGGCGGCGACCCGGCCCGCCGTGACGCCGATGTCGCGCGGCCCCTCGCCGTCGTGGTTGACGACGATTCCGCCCCGGATGATCAGATCATAGCTCGCGGCCATCGTTTCCATTACCCTTGAGACGCGTGCCCGAGCCGCTTACGTTCCGGCGCAAGAGTTGGCAAGCACGGTTTGCGAGGTCATCGGAATGAAGGCTGCACTGCTGCCCGATCGTGGCGTCGTCAAGGTCGTGGGCAAGCCCGCGCGCGGCTTCCTCAACGGCCTGTTCACCGCCGATATCGGCAAGGTGACGCCGCAGGAGGCGCACTTCGCCGCCCTGCTCACTCCGCAGGGCAAGATCGTGGCCGATGGCATCGTGGCCGAGGCGCCCGCCGCCGACGGCGGCGGATTCTTCATCGACTGCCCGCGCGCCCTCGCCACCACCCTGGTCGACCGGCTCAATTTCTACAAGCTGCGCGCGCCCGTCATCATCGAGGAACTCTCCGAGGTGCTGGGCGTGCTGACGCTGTGGGGCGGCGACGGCGAGACCGACTACGGACTAATGTACCGCGATCCGCGCCTGCCGGCGCTCGGCTGGCGCGTGATGCTGCCGCCGCATCTCGCCCAGGAGGCCGCCACCGACCTCGGCGCCACGCTGGTCGAAGCGGCCGACTACGAGGCTCATCGCATCGGCCTCGGCGTGCCGCGCGGCGGGCTCGACTTCACATACGGCGACGCCTTCCCGCACGAGACCGACATGGACCAGCTGCACGGCGTCGATTTCCTCAAGGGCTGCTACATCGGCCAGGAGGTTGTCTCCCGCATGGAACACCGCGGCACGGCGCGCAGCCGCGTGGTGCCGGTCGCCTATGAGGGCTACGCGCCTGACGCCGGCGCCGGCGTCACGGCCGCCGACAAGCCGCTCGGCACTTTCGGCTCCTCCGCGGACGGGCGCGCGCTCGCGCTGCTGCGGCTCGACCGCGCGGCCGATGCGCTTGCGGCCGGCGCGCCGATCGTCGCCGGCGGCGCCACCCTGCGCCTCATCAAGCCCGACTGGGCGCACTTCGCCTGGCCCGGCGACGCCACCGCGGCGGAGTAGCGACCTTCCCCGAGTTCCCGTCAAACCCATGAAAACCGCCCTCCTCCATGTCGACGGCCTCTACCGCTGCTCCTGGTCGCAGCAAGACCCGGTCTATGTCGCGTATCACGACACCGAATGGGGCGTGCCTGAATACGACGATCGCGCGCTGTTCGAGAAGCTCATCCTCGACGGCTTTCAGGCCGGCCTCTCGTGGATCACAATTCTCCGCAAGCGCGAGAATTTCCGCCGCGCTTTCGACGGTTTCGACCCGGCCGCGATCGCGCGCTACGGCAAGCGCAAGACGGAAGCGCTGATGCGCGACGCCGGCATCGTGCGCAACCGCGCCAAGATCGAGGGCACGGTGTCGTCGGCGCGCGCCTATCTCGACGTGATGGAGAAGGGTTCCGGCTTCTCCAAGCTGCTGTGGGACTTCCTCGACGGCAGGCCGAGGATCAACAATTTCCGCTCCGGGGCGCAGATCCCGACCGAGACGCCGATCTCGCGCGCCATGTCGAAGGAATTGGCGCGGCGCGGCTTCAAGTTCTGCGGTCCGACCATCGTCTATGCGTTCATGCAGGCGACCGGCATGGTCAACGATCACGTCGTGAAGTGCCATCGCCACGCCGCGCTGGCGACGCCGGCGGGGCGTGGCTGAGCCGTGGCGCCCGTGGCAACCAAATCCAGGCAGCAGCCAGTAACCGCCGGCACGGCGCGCGCGTGGCAGCGCATGCTATCGGGCCGCCGGCTCGATCTGCTGGATCCCTCGCCGCTCGACATCGAGATCGAGGACATCGCGCACGGCCTCGCGCGGGTCGCGCGCTGGAACGGGCAGACGACCGGCGCCCACATCTTTTCGGTGGCGCAGCACACGCTCCTGGTCGACGAGGTCGCACGCCGGCGCTTCGGCGAGCCGGACCGGCGGCTCGCGCTCGCGCTGATGCTGCACGATGCGCCCGAATACGTGATCGGCGACATGATCTCGCCTTTCAAGGCGGTGATCGGCGACGCCTACAAGGCGGTGGAGAAGCGGCTCCTCGGCGCGATCCACCGCCGGTTCGAGCTCGCGCCCGAGCTGCCCGCCGAGGTCGTCAAGGTGATCAAGGCCGCCGATCGCGGCGCGGCCTTTCTCGAGGCGACTGAGCTCGCCGGCTTCTCGGCCGCCGAGGCGCGCCGCTTCTTCGGGCCGCGGCCCATCCTGCCGCCTGCGGTGGAACGCGACTATATGACGCCGTGGTCGGCGCCGGCCGCCGAGCAGCGCTACCTCGCGCGCTTCGCCAGGATCATCGAGGCGTGAAGATCGCGCGGCGTGAAAATCCCGTCACCTTTGCATATGATGATGCGTCAGATTCGATGACATGACTCGATGTTGATTCAATGATGATTCACGTCTGCTCGTTCGCGCGCCTCCATGCAACGGTCAAGACGACCGGGGCGCGCCATCTTGTGACCTTGCTCGGTGCCGACGACCGCGTCGAGCGGCCGCCCGGCGTGCCGAAAGGCAACCATCTCTTCCTGCGCATGCACGACATCAGCGAGCCGATGGACGGCCACGTCGCGCCGGACTCCGCACATATTGAGGACCTCATCTCGTTCGTGCGCGGCTGGGACCGGGCGGCACCGATGGTCGTGCATTGCTGGGCCGGCATCAGCCGCTCGACCGCGGCGGCATTCGTCTCGGTTTGCGCGCTCAAGCCGGAACGCGACGAGCGCGAGATCGCCTGGGCGATCCGCCATGCGTCGCCGACCGCGACGCCCAACATGCGCATCGTGACGTTCGCGGACGCGATGCTCGGCCGTGGCGGCCGCATGGTCGCGGCAATCGAATCGATCGGCCGCGGTGCGACAGCCGCGGAGGGCGTGCCGTTCCGGCTCGATCTCGCGTGAGCGCATGTCGGCCGTCGCCCGCACCGCCATCGAGATCGGGCTCACCGCCGCGATCGTCGCGGTCAACGGCGACGATCCGCTGACCCTGACGGCGGGCGAAGGGGCGGCGCTCACCGGCCTCCCGTCCGGTCCGTTCGATCCGCTTGAGCACCACACCTTCGAGATCGGCCTGCGCAGCTGGGTCAAGGCGCAGACCGGCCTCGCGGTCGGCTATGTCGAGCAGCTCTACACGTTCGGCGATCGCGGCCGCCATGCCGAGCAGGGCGACCGCGGGCCGCACGCGGTCTCGGTCGGCTATCTGGCGCTCACCCGCCTGCCCGACAGCGCCGCCGCGCTCAGCGCCGCCGGCGCCGGCTTCACGCCATGGTACCGCTTCTTTCCCTGGGAGGACTGGCGCGCCGGCCGGCCCGACATCCTCGATCGCACCATCCTGCCGGCGCTCGACGCCTGGACGCAGCGCGAGATGCGCCATGATCCGCAGCGCCCGCTCGCCCGGCGCGAGCGGCTGCGCCTGTGCTTTGCGGTCGGCGGCAGCCCCTGGGACGAGGAGAAGGTGCTCGACCGTTACGAGCTGCTTTACGAGGCGGGCCTCGTCGAGGAGGCGCGGCGCGACGGCCGCAAGGCGGCGCTTGAGCGCGGACACTTGCCGGCGCTCGGCGAGCCGATGCGACTCGACCACCGCCGCATTCTCGCGACCGCGATCGCGCGGCTGCGCGCGAAGCTCAAATACCGGCCGGTCATCTTCGAGCTGATGGCGGGCGAGTTCACCCTCACCGAACTGCAAACCACCGTCGAGGCAATCTCCGGCCGCCATCTGCACAAGCAGAATTTCCGCCGCCTGGTCGAGACCGGTACCCTGGTCGAGCCGACTGGAGATACCTCGACCGCAACCGGCGGCCGCCCGGCCGCTCTCTTCCGTTTCCGCCGCGAGGTCTTGCAGGAGCGGCCCGCGCCCGGGCTGCGCGTCGGCGGAAGGGGCTGACTGCATCGAACCTTTTCACAGTCGTCCACACCAAGTCCCTGGCGGCGCGAGATTCGCTTGCGCGGCCCGTTCACCTTTGACCGCGTCCGGCATAACCTTGGGTGGCGGGATGCTACCGGGGGGCGACCCATGATCGAACTTGTGATCGGCCTGATCGCGCTGGCGTTTCCAGTGCTCGGCATATGGGCATTGGTGGTCGCGGTCGGCACCCGCGACCGGCTTCGCGCGCTCGAGCGAGCGGTCTCGCTCGGCACCCGCGACCGGCTGCGCGCACTCGAGCAGCGGGTCGATGCATTCGACCTGCGGCTTGCCGATCTCGCCCGGCGCGAACCAGCGGCTCCCCCGCCGGCGACGCGCCCGGTGGAACCCGACCGACCGCCGGCGCCCGCGGCCGCGTCGCCCGCCGCACCGATCTCGGAGCCGACCGCGGCCCCTGAGACCCCGGCTGCCGCGGCGCCGTCGACTCCGAGTCCCAGACCGGCGGCGGTCCCGACTTCCACGCCGGTTTCCAGGCCGGCTCCCGCCGTCGCCTCCACGGGCGGCGCGCGGACGATCACGTTCGAGGAGCAGTTCGGAACCCGCTGGGTCGTCTGGGTCGGTGGCGTCGCGCTCGCGCTGGGCGGCTTCTTCCTGGTGCGCTACACCATCGAGCAGGACCTGCTCGGGCCGCGCGCGCGGATCTTCCTCGCCGGCCTGCTCGCCGTCGCGCTGATCGCGGCCGGCGAATGGACGCGCCGCACCGAACGTCTCGCCGGCGTTGCGGGTCTCTCGACCGCGCACATTCCGAGCATCCTGACGGCCGCCGGCACGGCCGTCGCTTACGCGACCGTCTACGCCGCCTATGCGCTCTACCACCTCGTCGACGCCGCGCTCGCCTTCGTGCTGCTCGGCGTGGTCGCGCTCGCGACGCTTGCGGCGGCACTGCTGCACGGCCCGGCGCTGGCGGCGCTCGGCCTTGTCGGCGCCGAGGTGACGCCGATCCTGGTTTCGACCAACCAGCCGAACTACTGGGCGCTCTACGTCTTCCTCGGCGTCGTCACCGCCGCCACCTTCGCGCTCGCACGCATCAGGCTGTGGCGCTGGCTCGCGATCACGGCGGTCGTCTTTGGTGCGCTGTGGATGCTTCCCGGCATGGACGATCCGCGCGTACCCTCGCTCACCCCGCATCTCTTCCACGCGATCGTACAGTTCGCGCTCGCGGCCGCGCTCATCGTCTGCGGCCTGTTCTATGGCCCGCCCGCCAAGCGCGAAGAGATCGACGGCGTCTCCTCGGGCGCGCTCGCCGCCTATCTGCTCGCCGCCGCCTTCGTGGTGATCGCGCGCCACCATGACACCTGGGCGCTCGGGGTCTTCGCGCTCCTCGTCGCCGCCACCGTCGCGATCGCCTGGCGCACCGACGCGGCCGCCGCCGCGCTGCCCGCAGCCGCGGCGCTCGCCGTGCTGGTGATGACCGCCTGGGCGGTGCAGCCGGTCACCGAGCGCCTGATCCTGCCGGCCGGGCCGACCGCCGGCGCCATCCCGGATCCGGCCCGCGCCTACACGGGCTTCCACCTCGCGCTCGGCGCGGCGTTCGCGGCGCTGTTCGGCGGCGCCGGCTTCCTGGCGCAAGGGCGCTCAGAGCGCGCGCTCATTCCCATGCTGTGGGCCGCGGCCGGCGCCGCGGCGCCGGTCGCGATCCTGATCGCGCTCTACCATCGCGTCGCCGGCTGGGAACGCTCGATTCCGTTTGCCGGCATCGCGTTGCTGCTCGCCGCGCTGTTTGCGTTCGCGACCGAGGCGCTGGAGCGGCGCACGCCGCGGCCGGGCGGCGTCGCGGCGCAGGGATTCTTTGCCTCGGGCGCGGTCGCCGCGCTTGCGCTCGCGCTCACCTTCGCGCTCGAGCGCGGCTGGCTCACGGTCGCGCTCGCCCTGATGGTGCCGGGGATCGCGTGGATCGCGGCGCAGCGGCCGCTGCCGATGCTGCGCTGGCTCGCCGCCGCCGTCGTCGCGCTCGTGGTCGCGCGCGTCGCCTGGGAGCCGCGCATCGTCGGCAGCGACGTGGGCGACACGCCGATCTTCAACTGGCTGCTCTACGGCTACGGCGTGCCGGCGCTGGCGTTCTGGGTCGGCGGCCACCTGCTGCGCACACGCGTGGACGACGTGCCGGCGCGCACGGTCGAGGCGGCCGCCATCCTGTTCACGGTGCTGCTCGCCTTCCTCGAGATCCGCCATTACATGAATGACGGCGACATCTACAGGCGCTCGAGCAGTCTCGCCGAGGTGGCGCTGCAGGTCTCGGTCGGCCTTGCGATAGCGATCGGCCTCGAGCGGCTGCGCGGGCGCACCCGCAGCGTCGTGCATGATGCCGGCGCCCTGGTGATCGCCGGCCTCTCGCTCGCCGGCATCGTGTTCGGCCTCGCGATTGCACAAAATCCGCTGTTCACCGGGGAGTCGGTCGGCGGCGCGTTCGTCAACTCCATTCTGCTCGGCTATGGTTTGCCGGCGGTGCTGGCGATCGTGCTCGCGCTGATCGCGCGCACGACCCGGCCGATGCCCTATCGAGCGACCGCGGCGGTCGCGAGCGTCGGCCTCGCGCTCATGTTCCTGACGCTCGAGGTCACGCGCGCGTATCACGGACCGGTGCTCAACGTCGGCCCGCTGACCGACGCCGAGCAATACACCTATTCGGCGGTGTGGCTCGCCTTCGGCGTCGTGCTGCTGCTGATCGGCATCGCGCTCGGCTCGAAGCCTGCCCGCCTCGCCTCGGCCGCGGTGGTGCTGCTGACCGTCGCAAAAGTGTTTCTCGTCGACATGTCGGGCCTCACCGGCGTGTGGCGGGCGCTGTCATTCATCGGCCTCGGGCTGGTGCTGGTCGGCATCGGCTATCTCTATCAGCGTCTGCTGTTTCCACGCCCCGCCCCCGCCTCAGCCTGACGGCCGGAACCCGGCCGGGGAACTTGGTGGTGCTACGGTGTCGTGAAATGAACACACTGTGCGGCCAAGGGAATCGGCCAAAATTGGGCTTTTGACGGTGATGGATATGCTTGAATTTCAACCGAAACTGGTGGGACTTCTGCGCATGGCGGCGGTCGCCGCGTTGCTCGGCGCGGCTGGCGCCGCTCGGGCTGCGGAACCGACGGCGGCCGGCCTGTGGCAGAAGACCGAGGACGGCAAGCCCGTCATCTGGGTCCTCATGGTCGACCACAACGGCGTGTTCGAGGGCGCCATCGCAAAGATGTTCCCGCGGCCGGGCGATCCGCCCGACCCGGTCTGCGACCGCTGCGAGGACGACCGCAGGAACGCGCGCGTGCTGGGCATCTCGTTCATCCGCGGCATGAAGCGCAATGGACTAGACTACGAGGACGGCAACATCCTCGACCCGCGCAACGGCAAGATCTACAACGCTGTCATGTCGGTCAGCCCCGACGGCCAGACGCTCACGGTGCGCGGCTATCTCGGGATCAAGCTGTTCGGCATGAACGAGGAATGGATGCGGCTGCCCGACACCGCGATGTCCTCGCTCGATCCCGCGATCGTCGCCATGTATCTGCCGCCGCCTGCGCCGCCGCGGTCGCCGGCGAACGCCAAGCCGAAGAGCGCGCTGCCCCCGCGGGTTCAGTAGCGCGATGGCCGCAGCGCGACTGCCGAGCCCGCCGTCTGCGCGTGCTCGTCGGAGGTCATGCGAGCGCGCGGATTACGGCGGACGAAATCGCAGTAGGCGAAGCTGAAGGCGCGCAGCGAGCCGCGGAAACTCTGCGGGCCGGTCTTCACCACGTTGAAGCACGGCTGGACCAGAGCGCGCGGCAGTGACGCGCAGATCGAATCCGATGTCAGGTGCACGGTGCCGGCGGGTAACGCGACGTAACGCACCGGCCCGCCGCTCGCCTGCATGGTGCCGATCACCGAGCCGTCGGAATGGATCCGACCGATCCCGGTCGTGCCGTCGAAGCACGTGTAGGAGAACACCTTGTTGGCGACGAAGCGCTTCGCCTCCTCGGGCTTCAACACGACCTCGCCGGCCCGGGCAGGGGACAGCGGCACAACGGAGAGAACGCCAACCGCAAGGGTCGCCGCAAGAGACGCGAAACGATGATCCATCCTGCATTTCCTCCTTCGACGACGCATCCGGCCCACCCCAGTCACCGGTTGCTTACCATGAATCCTTGAACGCCGATGAAAGAACGCCCCCCGACGTCCCGAATTTTCAGCCGATCTTGACGACGAGTCGCCCGCGAACCTGCCCTTCGAGGATCCGCCGGCCCGCCTCGATCACGCCCGAAAGATCAGTTTCAGCAACGATTTGGGCCAATTTTTGCCGGTCGAGACCGGTAGCCAGACGATGCCAGGCCTCGCGCCGCAATGGTTTTGGGCACATGACCGAGTCGATGCCGAGGAGCGATGCGCCGCGCAGAATGAAGGGCGCGACGCTCGTCGGTAAATCCATGCCGCCCGCGAGCCCGCAAGCCGCCACCGCTCCCCCATAGCGCGTCATCGACAGCACATTGGCCAGCGTGAGTGAGCCGACCGAGTCGATGCCGCCGGCCCAGCGCTCCTTGGCGAGCGGCCGCGCCGCTGCGGTGAGTTCGGCGCGATCGATCACCTCGGCGGCACCGAGCGACTGCAGATAGTCCTTCTCCCGCGGCCGGCCGGTGGATGCGACCACGTGGAAGCCGAGCCCGGCAAGCAGCGCAAGTGCGACCGAGCCGACGCCGCCGGCCGCGCCGGTCACGATCACGGGGCCGCGGTCGGGCGCGATGCCGTGGCGTTCGAGCGCCATGACGGCGAGCATGGCGGTGAAGCCGGCGGTGCCGATCACCATGGCGTCGCGCGCCGTCAGTCCGGCCGGCAGCGGCACCAGCCAGTCGCCCTTCACGCGCGCCTTCTCGGCATAGCAGCCGAGATGGGTCTCGCCGCAGCCCCAGCCGGTGAGGATCACGCCGTCGCCCGGCTTCCAGTCAGGATGCGACGAGGCTTCGACCGTCCCGGCCCCGTCGATCCCGGCGATCATCGGGAACCGGCGCACCACCGGCGCTTTGCCGGTGACCGCGAGCCCGTCCTTGTAGTTCACGTCCGACCATTGCGGGCGGAACGTGACATCGCCATCCATCAGGTCCTTCTCATCGAAGTCGGTCAGCGCGGCGGTCTGCCCGCTGGCGCTCTTGTCTATGACGATCGCTTTGAAGGTCGGCATGGTACCGGCTCCGTCTGCTCCCGTGAGGGATTTAGCGGGCCGACGGGGATGACGCAAACGCGACCAGGCGTCATTGCGAGCTGCGCGCGGCGCGACGAAGCAATCTCGCTTCGCGCGCTCGCGGCGGTTCCTCGCTTCGTCGCGCTTCGAATTGTTGTGCCAAGCTTTATCGAGGCAAAGCTGAAGACTCTGTAACCCCGTTCAAATGCGCCCGCCTCACCTCAGGTGCCGCGTCCACTCTTGTTCTCACCAAGGTCCGATCCCCACTTTCCCTTGCGCGCGGCCGACACCAGCCCGCCAATTGTGACGTCGACCAATTTCTTGCGGGACGCAAAGGGATTGAATGCTGCCTCGGGACCGAAGTACCGGTCGAACCTGAAGTCCGACAGATCCACTGAGAATCTGCGGGAAAACTCGACCATGAGTTCTGACGCATCATCTCCGTCCACGCCGCAATCCCATTGCAGCCGTGTCCCGGTAAAAAGGCGCTCCACCCGAATCGAGGTCATCTCGGACACGAATTCGATGATCCGTATTTCCAGATCCATCTTCACGCCGTGCGCCGCCAACCAGGCGGGATCAACGGCTCTCCGCGCGAGGAGCAGACGCTGATACAGCAGCGCACACGCATCCTGCCCGGTCGCCACCGAGCGCCACGCCCCGGGGGGAACCTTGATGCCGACGCGCCGCTCTAGCTCCGGTACGAAATAAGAGCTGAGATCGCCCGAACTGATCTTCAGGTCTCTCGTCAGGTCGCTGGCCAGCGTGACGTCGGCCATCTTGCTCTTGCCGACGATGCCGTCGATCACCTGAAGAACGACGTCCTCCACTTTGGCCGCCTCACTCATGGTCCGCCCCGGATCACGGAAAACTGTTGAACGCAGAAATCAGGCCAAGGGCCGCAAGAGGAAGATACAAGGAACGCACCAGGGCGACGCGGCTGCGGTGGTCGAAGCGGACGTCGGCTTCGGCGGCACGAAGCTTGGTCAGCTTGTCGCCGAGACATCCAGCGATGAGTCCCGTCAGGATGTCGTCGATTATTCGGAAAGGCTTGGCGCGTCGTCATCTCATCCGGCCGGGATTGAGTCTTGGACCCGGTAAGCACAGCCACGACCATCGCAGCGGGCGAACGAGGCCCCGCTCGATCAATACGGCCGCGTCGTCCCCTTCACGGTGGTGCGCAGCATCAGCCGGCGCTGGTCGGAGGGGAAATCGTCGCGCGCATGCATGGAGCAGCGGTTGTCCCACACGAGCAGATCGCCGACGCGCCAGACATGGCGGTAGACGAAGTCGGGCCGCTCGGCGTGGTCGAAGAGCGCGGCGAGCAGCGCATCGCTCTCCTCCTCCGGCAGGCCCTCGATGCGCACCGTCATCAGGCGATTGACGTAGAGCGCCTTGCGGCCGGTCTCGTCGTGGGTGCGAAAGACCGGATGCACCGATTCGTTGAAGGCCGCGACGCCGCGATCATCGCCGCGCACGGTCGAGCCGTAGTTGTAATGGTGGAAAGCGCGCCGGCCCTCGAGCCTCTCCTTGATCGCCGGATCGAGCGCCTCGTAGGCGGCGTAGCCGCTCGCGAACAGGGTGTCGCCGCCACGGTCGGGGATCTCGAGCGAATAGAGCAACGTGCCGTTGTGCGGCACCTCGGCATGAATCTGGTCGTGATGGAAATGCATCTCGCCGTCGGGCAGCGCGCCGATGGTCTCTCCGTTCTCGCGGATGTTGGAGATCATCATGATGTTGGGTAGGAGCCGCGAATATCCCTTGGGAAAGAATTTTGGCGGCCGCGACAGCGGCGCGACCTCGCCGAAGCAGGCGGTGACGCGCAGGAGATCCTCCTGCGCGAAGTTTTGGCCGCGAAACAGCAGGACGCAGTGATCGAGCCAGGCCCGGTGGATCGCCGCCATGGTGCTGGCGTCGAGCGGCGCGCGCAGGTCGAGCCCCCTGATCTCGGCGCCGATGTGCTTCGAGAGCGGAACGACATCGAGCCGGGCGAGCGTCGCGGTGGTCATGGCGGAGCCTCGTTGGCGCGTGGGTCGGCGGGAAGCTTAGCGCATATTACGGCGAAAGCCTGCCCCGGACTTGATCCGGGGTGGGCACCGGTTCGCCGATAAGAATATGCGCCAAACAAAACGAACATAGAGCATCGCATTTCGCCATCTGGGGCAACTGTGGGCGGTCAGGAAAGAACATTTTCGCGCCTCGCTCTCCCCTCCAGATGGAGAGGGAGCAGCAGGCGCGGCGCGCGCCGTGCAGGCAAACATTGTGGCTGGGTCTTCGGCCGTTCGCTAGCGCCAGCTCGCCGGCGGCCCCGTCAGCGCCGCGAGCGCGGCCTCGCCCGACATTTTTCGGCGATAGCGGCTGACCTCGCGGTGGTCTCGCACGAGGCGCGCGAGGTTGGCGTCGATCAGGCCAGCGGCGCGCAGCCGCGCGAGGTCGCGAAAAAACGACGCGGGCGCCCGGTTGTGCAGGTGGCCGACCAGCACCTTGGTGGCGAGATACGAGCCAAGCTTGCGGAAGCGGTCGCGATATTCGGGCCGCTCCCGCACCAAGGCGATGAGCCCGCGGCCGGCCGCGGCCCAGTCGTTGGAGAGGCTGTCGTCGACCCAGGATTTCTCCCACAGCAGGTCGGGCACGAGGCGCCCTCCCCCTTTCGCTGCGAGCCGGATCAGGAACTCGCGGTCCTCGGTCAGCCGCAGCCGCTCGCAGAACCCGCCGACCGCGAGCGCGGGCGCGCGGCGCACCGTGATGCTGGTCGCCTCGACCGGAATGAGGTCGGCGGTGAGCGCCCATGCGAACGCGGACGGCGCAAGTCTGACAGCCGGAATGCGCGCCTCGCGCGGCACCTCGCGGTCGAACTTGACGGCAGCGGAGAGCACGCAGACCAGATCCGGCTCGGCCGTAAGCGCAGCAAGCGGCACCGCCAGCCGTCCTGGCCGATAGGCGTCGTCGGAGTCGAGAAACGCCACGACCTCGGCGCGCGCAGCCGCGAGGCCGAGATTGCGGGCGCCGGCCGGACCGAGATTGCGCGGCGCAGCGATCACCCGGATGCGCGGATCGGCAAGGCTCGCGAGATACGCCTGCGTGCCGTCGGTCGAGGCGTCGTCGACCACGATCAGCTCGAAGCGTGCTCCCTCCTGCGCGAGCGCGCTCGCAATCGCGCGCGGCAGGCGGGCCGCGCGGTTGTAGGTCGCAACAACGACCGAGACGTCGGGACAGTCCGCCAAGCCGAGGGCTCCTGGGCACGTGCGCGCGGAGGCCCTCAGCGTATCATGCCGGCGCGACGGCGGCCCGAGCCACCGGCTTTTCGACGATCGGCAGATTGATCACGGCGGAGAGCACGCCGAACAGCACCGAGAGCCACCACACCGCATCGTAGGAGCCGGTGTGCTCGAACGCGAAGCCGCCGAGCAGCACGCCGAGGAAGCCGCCGACCTGGTGGCTGAAGAACGCGAAGCCGAAGAGCATGGCGAGCCAGCGCGTGCCGAACATGAGCGCGACCAGCCCGGAGGTCGGCGGCACGGTCGAAAGCCACAGGAAGCCGGTCACCGCGCCGAACAGGAGCGCCGACGTCGTGCTCGCCGGCAGCAGGATGAAGGCAACGACGGCGAGCGCCCGGCCGAAGTAGATGATGGAGAGGATGTAGCGTTTCGGCATGCGGCTGCCGAGCCAGCCCGACAGCAGCGAGCCCAGGATGTTGAACAAGCCGATGATGCCGATGGTCCAGGCGCCGACATCGGCCGAGAGGCCGCGGTCGACCAGATAGGCCGGCAGATGCACCGTGATGAAGGCGAGCTGGAAGCCGCAGGTGAAGAAGCCGGTCACCAGGAGCACATAGCTGCGATGGCGGAATGCTTCCGACAGTGCCTGCACGACCGACTGCTGCGGCGGGCGCGCCGCCGCGCCGGCCGATGCGTCGGCAGACGAATCCCCGCTGGGCGGCGCGAGCGCGAGCGCCAGCGGCAGGATGAGCAGCATGATGCCGCCGAAGATGACGAGCGTGGTGCTCCATCCCGTGGCGTCGATCAGCGCACGGGCGAGCGGCGAGAACAGGAACTGGCCGAACGAGCCGGCCGCGGTCCCGGCGCCGAACGCGAACGAGCGCCAGCTTTCGGGAACGAGCTTGCCGAGGGCGCCGATCACCAGGTTGAACGAGCAGCTCGACAGCGCGAAGCCGATCAGCACGCCGGCGGTGAGATTGAGGAGGCCGGGGCTGGTCGCGTGCGACATCAGCGCGAGGCCGGCCGCATAGGCGATCGCGCCGGTCCACAGCACCCGCACCGAGCCGAACCGGTCGGCGACGGCGCCGGCGAACGGCTGAAACACGCCCCACAGCAGATTCTGGATCGCGAGCGCGAATGAAAACACCTCGCGGCCCCAGCCAAACTCGAACGACATCGGCGTGAGAAACTGGCCGAGGGCGGAGCGCGGCCCGAAGCTCAGCATTGCGATCAGGCAGCCACAGCCGATGACAAATGCGGGCGAGCGCCACGTGGCGAACTGGGCGGCGGGTTGTGACGTTGGTATGGAAGACGAGGTCATTGAAAAGAACCTTGAACATCGCCGGAGGCTCGGCGCGAGCGCGGCGAGATGCCCCGCGCGGCAAGTCGTCCCTAGATAAGGGCTTCGCGCGCCCGCCCCAAACAAAAGTTCGTCATCGAAGCGATTTGCACCGTGCATGACTGCGCTCGCGCCTGCATGGCTGCCGCGCACACGGGGTCTGGCGAGACCGTCAGAAAGATGTTATATTCCTTTTGCTCGAAATGAGGATAAGTGATTGCGAGCGGGTCCGGCACCAGCCGGATATATTGGTATCCATATATGCTCATATTGAGCATATATGGACCGCCGAACGCAAACGGATGCAGGAGCTGACAATGCCCATTCTTGCAGCCTTCGGTCCGGGCGAAATTCGCGACCCCGCGCTTCCCGCTGCCGGCGGCGGCGCGGCGCGCAAATTCCCGCCTGTTTCGATGCCCTCGCTCGACTGGAACGAGGAGGTCGAACGCGCGACCGCACATCTCTACGAGCGTATCAAGACCGTCGTGCCTGCGGTCGAGTGGCCGTTTTTCGCCCCCTACGTGAAGGCGATCAACGAGCTCAAGACCGCGCGCGGCGCCGTCATTCTGGCGCACAACTACCAGACGCCTGAGATCTACAACTGCGTCGCCGATTTCGTCGGCGACTCGCTGCAGTTGGCGCGCGAAGCCGCGAAGACCAAGGCTGGCGTGATCGTCCAGTGCGGCGTCCACTTCATGGCGGAGACCGCGAAGATCCTCAATCCTGACAAAGTGGTGGTCATCCCCGACCGCCGCGCCGGCTGCTCGCTCGCGCAATCGATCACGGCCGAGGACGTGCGCCTGCTGCGCGACAACTTCCCGGGCGTACCGGTGGTCACCTATGTGAACACCTCGGCCGAGGTGAAGGCGGAAAGCGACATCTGCTGCACCTCGTCGAACGCCCTGCAGGTGGTCGAGAGCCTCGGCACCGACCGGGTGATCTTTCTGCCCGACGAATATCTCGCCAAGTACGTCGCGGCGCAGACCGACGTGAAGATCATCGCCTGGAAGGGCCACTGCGAGGTGCACGAGCGCTTCACGGCCGACGAGCTGCGCAGCTATCGCGAGACCGACCCGGGGCTCAAGATCATCGCCCATCCGGAATGCCCGCCCGACGTGCTGGCGGAGGCCGACTTCACCGGCTCGACCGCGCACATGATCGACTGGGTGCGCGACAGGCGCCCGCGCCGGGTCGTGATGGTGACCGAGTGCTCGATGGCGGACAACGTCCAGGCCGAACTGCCGGACGTGCAGTTCGTGCGACCGTGCAATCTGTGCCCGCATATGAAGCGCATCACGCTGCCGAAGATTCTCGACAGCCTGGTGCACATGCAGGAGGAGGTCGTGGTCGATCCCGCGATCGCCGCCAAGGCGCGCCGCGCGGTCGAGCGGATGATCCATCTCAAGAGCTGAGGCGCTTCGCATGCCCACACGCCCTGCCCCGCAATTGCAGGCTGGCGCCGCCGACATCGTCATCGTCGGCGGCGGGCTTGCGGGCCTGTTCTGCGCGCTCGAGCTCGCGCCGCGGCCCGTCACGCTTCTCACCGTCGCGCCGATCGGCAAAGGCGCGTCGAGCGCCTGGGCGCAGGGCGGGATCGCGGCCGCGGTCGCCGAGGGTGACACCCCGCAGGCGCATGCGCGCGACACCGTCGCGGCGGGCGCCGGCATCGTCGACGCACGGCTCGCGCTCGCGGTCGCCGAGGAGGGGCCCGAGCGCGTGCGCGATCTTCTCGCGCATGGCGTGCCGTTCGACCGCGATCTCGCGGGCCGTCTCACTGTCAGCCGCGAGGCCGCGCACTCGGCGCGCCGCATCGTCCGCGTCAAGGGCGACGCGGCGGGCCGCGCCATCATGGCGGCGCTCGCCGCCGCGGTCGCGCGGACGCCCTCGATCCGCGTGATCGACGGCGCGCGCGTCGATGATCTCCTTACCGCCGGACCGCGCGTCACCGGCGTGCGCGCACGGGTAGCGGCGAACGGCCGCGCCCAGGTGCTGGAGCTCCCGGCGCGTGCCGTGATCCTCGCGACCGGCGGCGTCGGGCATCTCTATGCGGTGACCACCAATCCGGCCGAAGCCTGCGGCAGCGGGCTGGCGGCGGCGGCGCGCGCCGGCGCCGTGATCGCCGATGCCGAGTTCGTCCAGTTCCATCCGACCGGCATCGCGATCGGCCGCGATCCCGCGCCGCTCGCGACCGAAGCGCTGCGCGGCGAGGGTGCGATCCTCGTCAACCGCGCCGGCGAGCGCTTCATGCCGCGCCATCATCCGCAGGCCGAGCTCGCGCCGCGCGACATCGTCGCGCGCGGCGTGTTTGCCGAGATCACCGCGGGTCGCGGCGCGTACCTCGATGCGCGCAAGGCGATCGGCGCATCCTTCGCGGAACGCTTCCCGACCGTGCATGCGGCCTGCATCTCGGCCGGCATTGATCCGGCGTACGCGCCAATCCCGGTCGCTCCCGCCGCGCACTACCATATGGGCGGCATCGCGGTCGACGCGCGCGGGCACACGTCGCTCGACGGCCTGTGGGCGGCCGGCGAGGTCGCCTCGACCGGCCTGCATGGCGCCAACCGGCTCGCGTCGAACTCGCTGCTCGAGGCGGTCGTCTTCGCGGCGCGGGTCGCGCGCGACGTGGCCGACGTGGTCCCGGCCTCGTCAACGGCGCTGCCGCAGCCCGTGCGCATCGACGCCGCAGATGAACCGGCCTCACCCGCGCGCGAACAGGCCCTGCGTGCGCTCATGGCCGCCGACGTCGGCGTGATCCGGGACGCCGATGGACTGGCGCGTGCCCTCGCGACCATTTCGGACATCGAGCGCGACGCCGCCTCGCCGCCGCTGCGCAACATGGCGACCGCCGCGCTTCTGGTCGCGGCCGCGGCCTATCGGCGGCGCGAAAGCCGCGGCGCGCACACGCGATCCGACTTTCCGCAATCCGACGCGGCGCAAGCCAGGCGCAGCTTCATGACGCTGGCCGAGGCGCGGGCGATCGCCCGCACGGCCATCGAACGTCACGCGCGCGCCGCAGTCGCGGCGCCCTGACGTCCCGCCGACGACAGGCCGACGATGACCGCCTCCCTGCTTTGTCCCGATGCGTTCCTCTCGCCGCTCGCGATCGACGAGGCGGTCGCGCGCGCGCTCGAGGAGGATCTCGGCCGTGCCGGCGACGTCACCTCGGTCGCGACGGTTCCCGACGGCACCCGCGGCCGCGCCGTCATGGCGGCGCGCAAGGCCGGCGTCATCGCGGGCTTGCCGGTGGCGGCGGCGGTTTTTCGCCGGCTCGATCCGGCGATCGAGATCGCCGGGCACGTGCGCGACGGCGCGGCGGTCGCGGCCAAGACCGCGCTCATGACAGTTGCGGGCGACGCCCGCGCCCTGCTGGCGGCCGAACGGGCCGCACTCAACTTCGTCGGCCATCTCTCCGGTATCGCCACCGCCGCGGCGGAGTTCGTCCGCCTGATCGCCCACACCAAGGCGCGCATCTGCTGCACGCGCAAGACCACGCCGGGCCTGCGCGCGCTGGAGAAATATGCGGTGCGCTGCGGCGGCGGATTCAATCATCGCTTCGGGCTCGACGATGCGATGCTGATCAAGGACAACCACATCGCTGTCGCGGGCGGCGTGCGCGCAGTGCTCGCGCGCGCCCGGGCTTCCGCGGGCCATCTGGTCAAGATCGAGATCGAGGTCGATACCCTTGACCAGCTCGAAGCCGTGCTCGACAGCGGCCTTGCCGACGCGGTGCTGCTCGACAACATGGACCCCACGACCATGAGCAAGGCGGTCGAGATGGTGGCAGGACGGCTGGTGATCGAGGCGTCGGGCGGCATCACGCATGCGACCGCGGCGGCGGTCGCCGAGTCGGGCGTGGACTACCTGTCATCCGGCGCGATCACGCATTCGTCGCCGAACCTCGATGTGGGTCTGGATATCGAGATTTGACGCCTCGTCATTGCGAGGAGCGTGCCGTCATTGCGAGCCCTCGGGTCTCGCCTTCGGCGAGCCCAAGGGTAAACTCAGCGAGGCAATCTCACTTCGCTTGCCCGTGCGCCTGTGGCGGAGATTGCTTCGTCGCCTTCGGCTCCTCGCAATGACTACAGCTTGTTCACCACCTCGGTCGTCGATGCCGCATCGCCCCATACCGGCGCGTCGGCGCCGTCGCCCCAGCGGCGCGGACGATAGAAGGTGTGCACGCCGATGCGGTCGAGCTTGCGCATGGTGCGCACCCACCACGGATGCACCCAGTACGCATGGTAGTGCGTGGCCTTGCCGACGTCGGGCAGCCACAGCTTGCCGTCGAGCGTGTCGTGCGCGATCTCCTCGGCGCGCTTCCGGGCGTCCGGCTCGGCGACCCTCTCGCGCTTGCCGTCGCACGCAAAGCTGAACTGGCAGGCGCGATGACGCCGGGCGTTCTGGTAGACCACGCCGCAGACACTGTCGGGATAGTAGCCCGAGAACACGCGGTTCATGACGACCTGCGCGACCGCGATCTGGCCGCGCACGGGCTCGCCGCGCGCCTCGAAATAGATCGCGTTGGTGAGGCACTTCTCGGCCTTGGCGCGCGCCTCGCCCTCGAGGCCGAGGCGCTCGGCCGGACTCTGCGGATGATGGCCTTCGCCCGTCACCTCGCCCTTGCCTGCGATCGTCTCGCCGCCCGCCTCCGCCGACGAAGGCGCGCCCGCCTCGTCGCTGTCGCCGGGCTGGTCCAGGATGGCGAGCTCGCCCGGCGCCCATGGCTGCATGGCGCCGAGCATGCCCCCCATGGGTTCGATGCCGAAATAGATGCGCGCGTTCTCGATCGCGGGCGCGTCGTCATCGTCGACGGTCTCGCGATCGACGCCCGCCGGCGCGGCCGGCACGGCGCGCGTCGCAACAGCGTTCGCATCGGGGGCCGGCTGCGTTTGCGGACCGGTGTCGGCAACAGCATCTTTCGATGGCGAGGTCGTCTCCGGCGGAATGCTGATCTGCCCGTCTTGCGCTGGCCGCAGGTCCATTGGCGTCGACGACGCGCT
>Ga0126384_10000584_pt1 | contig 20390 bp, 14 predicted proteins | sample PanSoiMetPlot_36_FD_92543 | JGI IMG/M metagenome (GOLD analysis project Ga0126384, IMG submission 92543) | Tropical forest soil microbial communities from Panama - MetaG Plot_36 | ecosystem: Environmental > Terrestrial > Soil > Tropical forest > Bulk soil | place: Panama | collected 2016-02-17 | reverse complement strand
CGCATCCGGCAGCCGGTGCACGTGGACGCAGCCGTCGGCGATGTACTGTTCGAGCTGGCGCGGATTGGGCTCGCCGCGGCCCCAATCGCCGCCGCCGTTGCCGCGATGGCCGGCGAGCGGCCCAATGCCCGGCCGGCGTTGATGGTTGACGATATAGTCGGCATAGCCGCCGGGGTATTTGGGCGAGCCATCGTCATTGGCAAAACCCGGCAGCCGCAGCCGCGCGCCCAGATCGATCAACACGCTCTGGAACGGCCGCACGTCGCGATCGGGAGCCACCACCGGCTGGCGAATCGCGTCGGCGGGAGCGTCGGGTTCCGAGATCGGCCGGTCGAGCAGCGAAATGCAGTCCCAGCGTTCGAGGTAGGTGGTGTCGGGAAGAATGAGATCGGCGTAGGCCACCGTCTCGGAGAAGTAGGCGTCCGAGTAGATGATTTTCGGGATCTTGTAGTCGCCGGCGGCGTCCTTGGCGCTCAAGTGCGCCAGGGTGGCCGGCAGGTTCATGGCCGAATTCCAGCCGATGTTGGCCATATAAAGAAAGAGCACGTCGATCGGGTAGGGATCGCCAAGCGCGGCGTTGGCGATCACCGTATGCATTAACCCGTGCGCCGCGAATGGTGCCTCCCAGCTATAGGCCTTGTCGATGCGTTGTGGTTTGCCCGCGGCATCGACCAACAGATCCTCAGGACCGGTCGGGAAGCCCAGATGCGGACCCATCAGCGCCTGCATCGGCTTGACCTCGCCCGGCTTGCCGCGGGGTTTCAGGGTCGGCGGCGTCTGCTTGGGATAGGGGGTCTTGTAGCGAAAGCCGCCGGGGCAATCGATCGAACCCAATAGGATCTGCAGCACGTGCAGGATGCGGCAGGTATGAAAGCCGTTGGCGTGGGCCGAGATGCCGCGCATGGCGTGCATGCCGACCGGTCGGCCGAGCATCTTGTCATGGCGCCGCCCGGCCCAGTCGGTCCACGGCACGTCGAGCACCACCGGCTCGGCGAAGGCGGCGCTGGCGAGCTCGGCGGCAATGCGGCGGATGCTGCTGGCGGGCACCCCGGTCTCGGCGGCAACGCGCTCGGGCGCATAGGTGGGAGCCAGAAAGCGCTCGGCGAGCAGCTGGAACACCGGCACGGCTTGACGCCGATCGGCGAGTTCGAAGCTGCCGGAGAACGCCGGCGCCAGCTCGGGATCGAGTGCGCTTCTCAAGGCACCGGCGCGCGTATCGTAGGCAAGCGGCTTGCCGCTAGCGTCACGCGCAAACAGGCCGTCATCGGCGGCGCCGGGGTCGCGAATCACCAGCCAGCCGGCATTGCTGTAGCGCCGCAAATAGTCGACATCGACCTGGTGCGTGCGCAACAGCTCATGCACCAGGGCGCCGGCGAACAGGCCATCGGTGCCGGGCTTGATGCCGATCCACTCGTCGGCGATGGCGCTGTAGCCGGTCCGCACCGGATTGACGCTCACCACCTTGACGCCCCGCTGCTTGAGCTTGCCGAGTTCGATCTTGAGCGGGTTGGAGGCGTGATCCTCGGCCACGCCCCAAAGCATGAAGTAGCGGGTGTGCGGCCAATCGGTCTCGCCGAATTCCCAGAACGATCCGCCGAAGGTATAGAGCCCGGCCGCCGCCATATTGACCGAACAGAAGCCGCCGTGGGCGGCGAAATTCGGCGTGCCGAACTGCATCGCCCACCAACTGGTCAGCGCCTGGCTCTGATCGCGACCGGTGAAGAACGCGAGCTTACGGGGATCGCTGCGGCGCACGTCGCCAAGCCACTGGCTCGCCAGCGCCAGCGCCTCGTCCCAGGAGATCGCCTTGAAATCCCCCGCGCCGCGCGGGCCCACCCGCAAGAGCGGCGTGGTGAGGCGCGCCGGCGAGTAGTGCTGCATGATGCCAGCCGAGCCCTTGCCGCACAGCACGCCCCGGTTCACGGGGTGGTCGCGATTGCCCTCGATGTAGCGGACCTTGCCGTCCTTCAAAAACACGCGAATACCGCAGCGGCACGCGCACATGTAGCACGTCGTGGTCTTGATTTCGTCGGCGGGGGAGACCGACAGGGCGATGTCGGGCTCGGATGCGGCGCGCAAACACTGCCTCGTGGAGCAAAGGGGCGGACCGGCCGAAACGCTGAAACGGGCGCCTGGCCGGCGGGGACGATAGGGCCGGATCGGGCTTGAACGAAATGCTTTTCTCGCCCGGCGGCGGCGATCCGCCTACGCCGATTGCCGCACGGCCGGCACAGCGGCGCTGAGCTGCGCGGTAAAGTCGCCGGACGCTAAAGCGCCGGCCGCGCCGCGGGCGGCGCCACCTCGGCCGCCGCCTGCCGGCCGCGTAGCGCCAGGAACAGGAAGCCCCAGCCGCTGGCCAGGAGGTTGATGCCCGCCAACAGCCCGATCGCCCAGGCCGCCGAACTCGGCAATTGCAGCGCGATCAGGGTGCCGGCGGCAATGGCGACCAGCCCGCTCAGCACCAACCAGCCCAAACCCTCGTGCGGGCGCAGCGATAGCGCCATAATGATCTCGAGCCCCCCCTCGAGCAGAAACATGGCGGCGAGCAGGATCGTGAGCGTCAGGATACCGGTAAGGGGAAAGAAGGCGAGATAGGCGCCGGCCAAGACGTACATCAGGCCCACCAAGGTCTCCCACAGCACCCCCCGCCAGCGTCTGGCGCGCACAGCATGCAGCAGCATGCTGAGGCCGCCGACCAAAAACAGCCAGCCGAGCGCCACCTTGACGGCGATGGTGGACAGCAGTGGAAAGGCGATGGCCGCCATCCCGGCCAGGATCAGCACCACACCGAGCGCCAGAAACCAACCCCAATGCTCCGCGATCTGCCCCCGGATGTCGGCGAGTGCCGCGCCGATGTCGGCCTTGGCCAGGTCATCGCTCATAGGTCGCAAGCTCCCTAGCTGCCGTTTGGCGGCGGCGAGCCTTCGCCGCCCGCTTTCAACGTGACTGCATCGGCGGCAGCGGCGCCGCTTGGGCGCCACCGCCAAAACGCCCCGCACCCGGCCTACTCGGCCGCCAACCGTACTTCCTGCTGCGGACGCTCAAGCCGGTGTCGAACGAGGTCGATGTGGCCGCGTAAATCGTAAAGCTGGCTTGAGAAATAGAGCGGCACCCGCATCCGGCGGACGCGGCTGTCGATGCGCTCGATCTCGGCCTTGTGGGTGGCGAGATCGTACTTGGCGCCACCGCTGTCAAGGCTCTTCTCCACCGCCTTCAGCTGCCGGTACCAGTAGAGCAGCCGGCGGCGAACGTTCCAGGCATAGGCGATCGGCAGGAAGCGCCCGAACGGGACCAACACGGCGAGCGCCGGGATCAACAGCACCAGCTTGGCGGCGTGAGCGCTGGCATAAGCGGTGAAATTGTAGGGCAGGCCCATGCGCTTGTTGAAGGGCGCCATCAAGCGCAGCACGAACGGCACCTCGTTGGTCTTGTAGACCTGGCGCGCCTGTGGCGGCACCTCGAATTCGGGATCGCTGGCGGATGGAAACTCGCCGGCCTTGTAGAACAGTACCGGATCGCCGTTTTTATCGAAGCCTGACTTCGGGTTGTCCAAAACGGCTTGCGTCAACAGGCTGGCCAGCGAGGCATCGATCGTCGGCCGGACAACCAGGGCGACCGAGGTCGCAAGCAAGGTGATGTCCGCGGACGGAATGAGGGGCTGGAATTCGACCGAACCGGTGCGCATCACCAATTTGGTGAGCGCGGGAAAGCGGTTGTCATAGGCCTCGGCTTCGGCGGAGAAGTCCATCAGGCGGATGTCGGTGACGTGCAGCAGCGCCTGGATCTTGTCGGCATCGGCGGGCAGAATCAGGATCGCAGCATCGGTCTTGCCCTGCCGCAGTTCGGCGGCGTCGGCCGAAAGCTCCTCGTTGATCAAAAGCGCCTCATCCTTGGCAACGCCATTGGCCCTGAGCAGCTGGCTGGTAATGCGGCGCGCGCCGCTATCCTTGTTGCCGACCATGATGCGCTTGTCGTGCAAATCTCTGAGCGACTGCAGCGGCGTGTCATGGCGCGTGAAGACCCAAATCGGCTCGTAGAACAGGCGGCCCAGCGACTGCAGTTTGGCGTACTCGGTATGGCGGCCTTTCGCCCGGTCGGTGGCGAGCCGGCCTTGCATGCTGCCGACGAGGCCGCCCTTGACGAAACCAGCGTTGACGTCGGAATCCTTGTCGACCAGGGCCTTGAGCGTTTTGAACCCCTCCAGCTCGCGCAAGTCGAGCCGCACGCCATTGCGCTCCAAGTCCGAGCGATAGCTCTCCGCCAGCTGTCGATAATGGGGATTGCCGACCGCCATCACGATGCGCCCGTCGGTGTGCGAGCCGGCCTGCAGCGTTACGGCGTAGACGGCAAAGCCCAGTCCGCCCGCGAGCACGGTCGCCATTGTGGCCCTGGCCGTGTTGGATTCCATCGCGCGACCCCCCGCCTTCCCCGCGCACTTCAGCGCCGAACCGTACTGCCCGAAACCACAATGGTTGTAATGGACTGTTAACCATTCTGCCACTCTTCGATGGCGTGCTTGTGGCAGTGCCAATGCCGGCCGCGACTGTCGGCGTCGACCGAGGCGGCGCCGCCACTTACGCCATCGCCTTGAGAGCCGCTGCCAGCCGCCCCTGCGCGCTTGGGCTGTGAGTTGGGAGGCCCTAATCTCATCGATGTCATCGCCGAGCTCACCGCGCCCGCCTTCCTCCCAAGTGGACGAACAGCGGCGCGCATTCGCCGGTGTGATGGCGATCGAATCGAGTTCGCGCCAAAGTTCGCGCCAGCCTGGTCGGATCGTTGATGGCGACGGCGGGCTGACGTGGATCAGCGAGGCTCAGCGGCTCGATGCGGGCCCTGCCGGCAAGCGCGGTAAGGTCTCGCCAAACTGAGCGGCAGGCCGGCACGTCGCAAGCTGATGGCAGGCCTGGGCAAACCCAGGCAAGCCCGCTTTAGCGGCAAGGCTCCGCCGCAATAAAACGGGGAAGACAGGGCCTGCGGCACGCGATATGCAGGGCTTCGGCCACGGATGCCGGTTGCCACACTGATGCCATTAGCTCCCATGCCTGCCCGTTCGCCGATCCTGCCCGACCCGCCGGTCGTTTGAAGCCCATGAGCCCCACCAGCCAGCGCCGCAACGTTGCCCTGCTCGGGTTGGCGCAGGCGCTGTTCATGTCGGTGCAGGGCATGGGCATCTCCGCCACGCCGCTCGCCGCCTATTCGCTGCTGCCCGAGACCGAGAAATGGCTGGCGACGATCCCAGTGTTTCTGGTGCATCTCGCCATCATGGGCACCACGGTGCCCGCCTCCCTGCTGATGGGCCGTTTCGGCCGCCGCGCCGGTTTTTCGCTCGGGGCCGTGGCAGGGGGCCTCGCGGGTCTGGTCGGCACGCTTGCCCTCTTTTCGCACAGCTTTCCCCTGTTGTGCCTGTCTGCTGTGCTGCAGGGCATGCAGGCGGCCTGCTTTTGGTATTTCCGCCTCGCCGCCGCCGATGCCGCCGAGCCGGCCTTCCGGCCAAAGGCAATCTCGCTGGTGATGGCGGGCGGCGTGTTGGCGGGCGTACTCGGCCCGGAGACGGCCAAGTGGGCGGTCAATTGGCTGGCGCCGGTAACGTTTGCGGGCATCTACGTGGCAATGGCCGCCTTTTCCTCCGCCATCGGCGTCCTCGTCCAATTGATCCGCATCCCTCGGCTGAGCGCAGCTGACCGGGCCGCCGGCGGCCGGCCAATGCTGCTGATCGCGCGCCAGCCCGCCTATCGCGTGGCGCTGGCCGCCTCGGTCGCCGGCTACGCGGTGATGACGCTCACCATGTCGGCGACGCCGCTGGCGATGCTCGCCTGCGGGTTTGGCTTCAGCGACAGTGCGACGGTGATCGAGGCGCACATCATTGCCATGTTCCTGCCGTCATTCTTCACCGGGCATCTGATCGCGCGTTTTGGCGTGCTGCCCATCATTGCGGTGGGAGGCCTGATCGAGCTCGGGTGCGCGATCGTCAATCTCGCCGGCGTCGGCTTTGCCAATTTCCTACTGGCCAACGTGCTGGTGGGGATCGGTTGGAATTTTGCCTTCGTCGGTGGCTCCTCGCTGCTCACCACCACCTATACCCCGGCCGAGCGCGCCAAGGTGCAGGCGAGCCACGACTTTACGGTTTATACCGCCACCGCGACGGCGGCGGCGGTGTCGGGCGTACTCGCTGCCAAGGCCGGGTGGGCCGTGATCAATCTGGCGGCGGTGCCGCTGATGTTTGCCGTCAGCGGTGCGGCGCTGTGGCTCATGAGCCACCAGCGGCGCCTGGCCGCGGCACCGGCGGAGTAGGCCATGGGCGACCGCTATGATCGACAGCGCCGCCGCGGCCTGCACCCGGCGCTACGCGGCTTACCCAAACCACCACCGGAGATTCTTGGCTGGGGGCTGACGGCGCCGGCACGGATCGGCCACAACCAGGGCCCGCCGCTCAATGACCCGGTGGCCGATGCCTTCGTGCGCTACCGCTGGCGCAAGGCGCACGCCGAGGTCTGGAAGAACCCGCCGCTGTCGATCTTGAAGTTTCGCATGGCGCGCGCCGAGGCCGCGGGCGTGTCCTATCGCGAATACATGCTCGAGCTGCTCGATAGCGGGCGGCACCTGCAAGCCGAGGACGTCGCCAACAGAGGGGGCGACGGTTCGCCCGCGCCGGCGCCCAAGCCGCGACCGCTCAGCGCGCCGCGCACCGCCGAGCCCACGACCAAACCCAATGCCAAGCCCAACCCGCGGCATCGGAAGTCTTGAGCCAGCACTCCCCGTGCGCGCCGGGGCCGCCGCGGACACCGCCCGTCGCACGGCGGTCGCGGAGCTGCGGGTTGGGACCAGCGCGCAAACCCGTGACCCCAGCACAACGTCAAGTTTGGGCCTCAATCCCGCGTGGCCAAAGGCCTCAATCCGGCCCGCAAAAGCCGTTCGCCTCGCGTTTCTCCCTGCCGTAAGATCGGGGCGAGCCCACCCTCAGCGGCAGCGGACCTTTGAGCTGTGCCGATCATCGAGCCGGCGCCTTGGCGCCACCAATTCTTCGACCAGGCGGACTGCCCGGACGACGTTTTCATTCCGACCGATGACCCGGAGGCGTGGGAGTGGAATCCCCGCCATCGCTGGGTATTCGACAAGCTGCAGGTCGCGCTCAGCCAGGGCCTCGCGGCAGGTCCGCATGGCACCATGCCGCCAGCCTTTCCGGTGTTTTCCAAACCGATCATGAACTTCCGGGGGCTCGGCGCCGGCAGCCGCATCCTGGGCTCCGCCGCCGATTACGAGCACCACCACGCGCCAGGGCATTTCTGGATGACCCTCTTGCGCGGTCGCCACGTGTCGACCGACGTCGCCGTGGTGGCGGGTGAACCGCGGTGGTGGCGGCACGTGACCGGCATTGCCGTCGGCGACGGCATGTTCGATACCTGGACGGTGCACGCCGCCCGGGATCCCGAGCTCGAAGCCTATCTGCACGGTTGGATCGGCGAGCATCTGAGCGACTACACCGGCATGCTGAACCTGGAAACGATCGGCGGGCGCATCATCGAGGCGCACCTGCGGCTCTCCGACCAATGGCCAGATCTCTATGGTCGCGGCTGGATCGAGGCCTTCGTCGGCCTCTATCGCGACCGAATCTGGACTTATGAGGACGCCGACAGGCGGGACGGCTTCAGTTTGGTGCTGTTCGGTCCGGCGGAACGGAGCTATCGGCATCCGCCGCGGGAGCTGATGGCGACGGTGGAGGCGATGCCCGGAGTTTCCAGCGTCCAGATCACCTTCCACGAGGGACGCGCGGCCGAGTTGCATGCCATGCCGCCGGGTGGCTTTCGCGTCGCCGTGATCAACGCCTTCGACCGCGGCGAGGGCGAGGCCGCGCGCGAGGTGCTGCGTGGCTATTTCCTTGGCGCCGAGCCGGCGGTCAATATTCCAGGCCGCCGCTAGCGCCGGTCGGCAACAGGGAGCACGGGGGTCGAATCGTGAGCCGGCGTGACGCGATGCTAGGTTTCGTTCTGTTGACCGCCATCCTGGCGCCAGGGGTGGCGGCCAGCGATAGCATCCAGCCCGAGCTTGCCGCCAAGCTCAGCCCGCAGCAGCGTCAGCTCTACGACGACTATCGCCGCGTCCGCGACCAGCACGAGGCCAAGCTGCGCGCCTATTGGACCCGGGTCGAGGCCAAGCGCGACGCCCGCCGCGCCAAGCACATGCTGGCGCACCCCTTGAGCGCCGAAGACTACGTGGCGGAAAACCCACCGCGCTACGCCGGGCCGGAGCTGCCCGCCGAGATCGCCAAACTCATCATCGAGGTGGCGCCACCGGCAGCGGCGCGGCCGCTGCCGGACGTGAACGACTTTCTGGCCCAGGCCAAGGCCCAGTATGGGTTTGTGCCGACACCCACCACCGAGCTCGATTTCAAGCGGCGCTATGCCCGCGAGGCGTTGGCCGTCGGTCTCAGCAAGGACCAGGTGGTGCGCATTTACGCGCTCGAAACCGGCGGCCAGGGCACTTACGACATGCAGTCGGGAATCAACCCGGTCAGCAAGCAGGGCCGACCGATTTCTTCGGCATTGGGGTACGCCCAGCTGCTGGGCGGCAATTCCGTGAGCGAACTCGTCAAGCATGGCGCCAAGTTCGCCGAACGGCTGAGCGCGCTGTCGGTGCAGCCGGCCACGCCGCCGGCGCGAGCGCAGGCGCTCAAGAACAAGGCCGCAATCGTGCGCCGTATGCTGCGAGCGGCGCGCTCGGTGCCCAACGAATGGCATGCGCACGTGAAGTTCGGCGGCACGCCGCACGGACTTGGCATCCATGCCCTTAACCTCGACGCCGACGTCGGACCCTGGCTGCAGGTATTAAAGCTCAAAGGTTTGAAGGAAGCCGCCACGGCCGCCGGGCGCACGCACCTGACCGGTGCCGAGATCGAGCTCATGAACCTGGCCGGTCCGCGCACCGGCCTCGAAATGATGGCGCCGCTGGGCCGCAGCATGCCGACGGCAAACTTTTTCAGCGAGGGGGGCTACTATCGCAATCCGGTCGTGCGCGACAAGACCGCCGCCGAGCTCCTGGGCGCGCTTGAGCAACGCATGGAGAGCAACATCAAAAAGCCCGGTGCCATCGAGTTCGCGCAGGCATTCGATGAGGCGGCGACCCGTTAGCCGTGGCTGCGGTCGCGGCGCTTCCCTCGGCAAAAAAATCGCGCTAGGCCTCGACCCATGAGCACCGGCAGCCGACCCTCAAGCCCCGCCCTGGCCTTCCGACAATCGATCGCCGGCTGCCTGGCGACGGCCATCGGCGAGGGTGGCCTCAGCGAGGCTGAGCTTGCGACCTGGCTCGGCAAGCTGGCGCCGGCGATGACGGAGCTCCAGGCCAGCTATCACGATCGCTCGCTGCCGCTGTTGCGCATTGCCGAAGCGACGGCGGATGTCGAAGCGGTCGAGACCGCCTATGCCAAGCTCGTGCGCGGCGCGCGCGCGATCGTGTTTTTTGGCATCGGCGGCTCGAGTCTTGGCGGCCAGGCGTTGGCTCAGCTCGGCGGCTGGAGCATCCCCGGCACTGCCGACGAGGCGCAAAAGGGTCGTCCGCGGACCCGGTTCTACGACAACCTCGATGCGCACACCTTGGGGGCGGCGATCGAGGCGTTCGACCTTGCCACCGCTCGCTTCGTCGTGACCTCCAAGTCCGGGGGCACGCCCGAGACCCTGGTGCAGGCACTGGCCGCGATCGACGCGGTCAAGCGTGCGGGCCTGGAGGCCCGTCTTCCCGACCTCTTCCTCGGCATCACCGAACCGAAGCAAAGCGGCAAGCCCAACGCCTTGCGCACCTTGTTGGAGGCGCACGGCATCCCGCTGCTTGCGCATCCGACCGGCATCGGCGGGCGCTATTCGGCGCTCACCAACGTTGGTCTGCTGCCGGCGCTGGCGCGCGGCCTCGACCCGCGCAAACTGCGCGCCGGCGCCAGGCGCGTGGTTGAGGCGCTGCTGGCCGCCGCGACACCCCGGGAGTTTCCGGCCGCGGTCGGCGCCGCCGTGGCGGTTGGCTTGGCCCGCGAGCGCGGGGTGCGCACGCAGGTGATGCTGCCCTACAGCGATCGGCTCGGCCGCTTTGCGCACTGGTTCGTACAGTTGTGGGCGGAAAGCCTGGGCAAGGATGGCCAGGGCACCACGCCCGTCGCCTGCCTCGGACCGGTCGATCAGCACAGCCAGCTGCAGCTGTTCATGGCCGGCCCCCGCGAGCACCTGATCACGGTCGTGCGTGCGCCGACCGCGGGCGAGGGGCCGCGGCTATCCACAGCTCTCGCGCGCATGGCCGGGCTCGACTATCTGGGCGGCACCTGTGCCGGGGATTTGGTGGCTGCGCAGGCGCAAGCGGTTCCCGAGGCGCTCGGCCGCGCCGGGCGGCCGGTACGCATTTTCGACCTTGATCGGCTTGACGAGGCGAGTGTCGGGGCGCTGATGATGCATCTGATGCTCGAAACGATTCTCGCCGGGCGGCTCATGGGTGTGGATCCGTTCGACCAGCCGGCGGTGGAGCTGGCCAAGGTCATCACTCGCGAGCGGATGGCGCAATTGAAGGCGTGAGGGCAGCCAAGTGCCGAGGAGCCAGCGCCGGCCGTGCCCATCCGCCAGCTCAGTCCCGAGACCATCAATCGCATCGCCGCCGGCGAGGTGATCGAGCGGCCGGCAAGCGTCGTCAAGGAGCTGATCGAGAATGCCGTCGACGCCGGCGCCCGCCACATCGAGATCGTGACAGTCGCAGGCGGGCTGTCGCTGATCCGCGTCAGTGACGACGGTTGCGGCATGGGCGCTTGCGACCTGGTGCTGGCGGTGGAGCGACACGCCACCTCCAAGCTCGGCGAGGAAGATCTCTTCAACATCGCCACGCTCGGGTTCCGGGGCGAGGCGTTGCCCTCGATCGGTGCCGTTGCGCATTTGGCGGTCGCGTCGCGACTGGCGCAGGCCTCTGCAGCACACGCGATCGTGGTCGACCGCGGCGTCAAGGGCAGCGTGCGGCCGGCGGCGCTCAACGGTGGCACGCGCGTCGAGGTGCGCGAGCTGTTTTCCGCGACGCCGGCCAGGCTGAAGTTCCTGAAAAGCGAGCGGGCGGAGAATGCCGCGATCGCCGAGGCGGTGAAGCGCCTGGCGCTGGCACACCCAGGCATTGCCTTCACTTTGACGACCGGCGAGCGGACCGGCCTCAGGCTGCCGGCGGAGGCGCAGGGAGCGGCGGGACATCTGGCGCGCCTCGGCCGCATCATGGGCCGGGAGTTCATGGCCGACGCGCTGGCGGTGGCGGCCGAGCGCGAAAATATTCGCATCACCGGCTTTGCCGGCCTGCCCACCCTCAATCGGCCCGATGCCGGGCAACAATACCTGTTCGTCAACGGGCGCCCGGTCAAGGACCGGCTGCTGATCGGCGCGGTGCGCGCCGCCTACGGCGACCTGATCCCGCGCGGGCGCTCGCCGCTGTTGGCGCTGTTCGTGGCGTTGCCGCCGCGTGAGGTCGACGTCAACGTGCACCCGAGCAAGGCGGAGGTGCGCTTTCGTAACCTCGCCGGCGTGCGCAGCCTGATCGCCGGTGCGCTGCGGCAGGCGCTCGCCGAGGCCGGGCATCGCGCTTCCGACGCGCTTGGTAGGGCCGCGGTCGACGCGCTGGCGCGGGCCCGCCAGCCGGACGCCGCGCCGATGCGGGCGCCGCCATTCGACGGGCGCGTCTGGTCGGGGCATGGCCGGGCCTCGCGTCTAGCTTGGGGAGTTGCCGCGGCCGCCCAGGCGCCGCTCGCGGCGGTCGACGAGCCGAGCGCTGAGGTGGAGGGGGCCCGACCGGAAGCATCCGAGCTCTTGGATCGGCCGCTGGGGGCGGCCCGGGCCCAGCTGCACGCCACCTACATCGTGGCCCAAACCAAAGATTCGATGGTGATCGTCGACCAGCATGCGGCCCATGAGCGGCTCGTCTATGAGCGCGTCAAGGCTGCGCTGGAGAACGGCGGCGTGGCACGCCAGGCGCTGTTGATCCCGGTGGTCGTGGACTTGGACGGGGAAGAGAGTGCGGCCCTGCTCGAGGCCGGCCCCGCCTTATTGTCATTGGGGCTGCGGCTCGAGGCATTCGGGCCTGGCGCGGTTTTGGTGCGGGAAGCCCCGGCCGTGCTCGGCGACTGCAATATTGCCGGGCTCGTGACCGATCTGGCGCGCGAAGCCCTGAGCGAGCCCGGCGCGCGGCTGCTCAAGGAGCGGTTGGCGGCGGTTTGCTCTACCATGGCCTGCCATGGGAGCGTGCGCGCCGGTCGCCGGCTGACCGCAGCGGAGATGAACGCGCTGTTGCGGGACATGGAGGCGACGCCGCACTCGGGTCAATGCAACCACGGCCGGCCAACCTATGTGGAACTGAAACTTGCCGACATCGAGCGCCTGTTCGGCCGACGCTAGTGCCGGCCGCCCGCCACCGACAGGCGCCTCGCGCTAAGGCTCGGGTTGCCACCGCTTTTGGTCTGCCGCCGACCGCCGGGACCTGCGATTTACCGCTCAAGAGCCGAGGCGCTTCCATCCGGAGCCGTCTCGATCTATGAGTGCGAAACAGCCCCCAGCGGTGCCCGGAGATTGTGCTCCGGCATCCAATAGGCTCGAGCGGGTCGCATGTCGTTTGTGGTGATGAAGTTCGGCGGCACATCGGTTGCCAACCTGGAGCGCATCCGCAATGTCGCCCACCACGTCAGGCGTGAATTCAACGCCGGCAACCACGTGGCCGTGGTGGTCTCGGCGATGGCCGGTGTCACCAACCAGCTGGTGGCCTGGGTGCGCGAAGCAGCCGCGCTGCACGACGCGCGCGAGTATGATGCCGTGGTTGCCACCGGCGAACAGGTGACGGCGGGGCTGCTCGCCATCGTGCTGCAGTCGATGGGCGTCCCGGCCCGCTCGTGGCAGGGCTGGCAGATCCCGATTCTGACCGATGACGCACATGGCGTGGCGCGCATCAAGGACATTCCCGGCGCCACCATTCGCGCCCGCCTCGAACAGGGCGAGGTGGCGGTGATCACGGGATTCCAGGGCATCGAGCCCAACCGCAATCGCATTTCGACGCTCGGCCGCGGCGGTTCCGACACCAGCGCCGTGGCGCTGGCGGTGGCCGTCAGGGCCGATCTTTGCGACATCTACACCGATGTCGACGGTGTCTTCACTACCGATCCGCGGATCGTGCCAAGGGCGCGGCGGCTGGCCAAGATCTCCTACGAGGAGATGCTGGAAATGGCCTCGCTGGGGTCGAAAGTCCTGCAGACCCGCTCGGTCGAACTCGCCATGGTGCACCGCATGCGGGTCAGGGTGCTGTCGAGCTTCGTGCCACCAGCAAACCTGAAGCCGGCCGAGGCCCAATCCTGGGACGAGGTCGGCACCATTATTTGCAGCGAGGATGAGATCGTGGAGCAGCAGGTCGTCAGCGGTATCGCCTACGCCAAGGACGAGGCCAAGGTCTCGCTGATCAGGGTCGAAGACAAGCCCGGCGTCGCCGCGCGCGTGTTCGGCCCGCTGGCCGAAGCCAACATCAACGTCGACATGATCGTGCAAAATACCTCCTCCGACGGCAAACACACCGACATGACCTTCACCGTGCAGGGCTCGGACCTGGAGCGGGCGCTCGAGGTGCTACGCGGCGCCAAACAAGAAATCGGCTATTTCGAGGTCAAGAGTTCTTCCGATGTGGCGAAGGTCTCCGTGATCGGCGTCGGCATGCGCAGTCATGCCGGGGTGGCCGCGCTGATGTTCAAGGCCTTGGCCGAGCGCGGCATCAATATTCTGGCCATCACCACCTCCGAGATCAAAATCAGTGTATTGATCGATGCCGTCTATGCCGAGCTGGCGGTGCGGACCCTGCACCGCCTCTACGGCCTGGGCAAAGACTGATGCGATGCTGCCGGGCGGGTCGATGACGCGCCCTGGGGTGGTCAACAAGGCGACGCGCGGCGCGGGGCGGCACGCGGCAGTGTTGACCGGAGGACGCGAAACAGCGAAGCGAACAGCGCGGCGGATTGCCGATGAACCGAGGCGGGGACAATCCGAGGCTTTCTTCCTCCGAGCCGGCGCTCCGCATCATCATGCGCCGCCTGCGGGAGATCATGGCCGAGCCGTCCGACGGTCAGTCGCGGCTCGACAAGATCGTGCGCCAGATCGCTGGCCTGATGGTTGCCGAAGTCTGCTCGATCTATCTCAAGCGGCAGGACGGCTCGCTTGAGCTGTTCGCCACCGAAGGCCTCAATCCCGGGGCGGTTCACAACACCTTCATGCGCCGCGGCGAGGGGCTGGTCGGACGCTGCGCGGAACTGGCGGTGCCGATCAACGAACCGGACGCGCAAAACCATCCGGCATTCTCCTACCGGCCCGAGACCGGTGAGGAGATCTACCATTCGTTGCTGGCGGTGCCGCTGCTGCGGGGTGGCGAGGTGCTGGGCGTTCTCACCATCCAGAACAAGACCGAGCGCGAATACTCCGACGAGGACGTGGAAGTGTTGCAGACCACGGCCATGGTGCTGGCCGAGCACCTGCTGTCGGGCGCCGTCGCCGGCGTCAACACCGCCGCCGAGTTCAGCCGCGCCGTCCCGCACGTCATCCGCGGTCAACCGCTGTCGGAGGGCCTGGCGCTGGGCCATGCGGCGGTGCACGAGTCGCGGGTGGTGGTGACCGAGCTCGAGGCCAAGGAGCCGGCCGAGGAGGAGCGGCGCCTCGACGTTGCCGTCGAGGATCTCAAGGCCTCGATTGACGAGATGCTCGACCAGGGCGAGCTGGCGGCCTCCGGCGAGCATCGCGACATTCTCGAGGCCTACCGCATGTTCGCCCACGACCGCGGTTGGCTGCGGCGCATGAAGGATGCCATCAAGCGGGGGATGACCGCGGAGGCGGCGGTCGAACGCGTGCAAAACGATACGCGGGTGCGCATGCTGCGCCAGGCCGAGGCCTACTGGCATGAACGGCTGCGGGATCTGGACGAGCTGTCGGATCGGCTGTTGCGCATTCTGGCCGGCCGGCCTCGGGCCCACGCCATCGCCCACCGGCTTCCTCACGACACCATTTTGGTGGCGCGCAGCATGGGGCCGGCCGATCTGCTCGACTACGATCGCTCGCGGTTGCGCGGCCTGGTGATCGAAGATACCGGTGGACAAAGCCACGTCGCCATCGTCGCCAAGGCGCTCGGCATTGCCGCCATCGGCAACGCGCGCGGCGTCATGGAGCGGGTCGATCAGGGCGACCCGATCATCGTCGATGCCAATGCCGGCGAGGTCCACATTCGACCGGCTGGCAATGTCATCGGCGCCTACGCCGACAAGGCCCGCTTCCAGGCCCGGCGGCACCGCAAGTATCGCGCCTTGCGCGACAAGCCGGCGGTCACCAAGGATGGCACGCGCGTCGGGCTCCACATCAATGCCGGGCTGCTGGTCGACATGCCCCACCTTGCCGAAGCCGGCGCCGATGGCGTCGGCCTGTTCCGCACCGAGCTGCAGTTCATGATTTCGGCGACCCTGCCGCGGCTGGAACGCCAGACGCAGATGTACCGCGCCATCTGCGCCGAGGCCGCTGGCAAGCCGGTCGTGTTCCGCACCCTGGACGTCGGCGGCGACAAGGTGCTGCCCTATCTGCGGCAGGCGGCGGAGGAGAACCCCGCGCTCGGTTGGCGCGCCATCCGCCTCGCGCTCGATCGACCCGGGCTGTTGCGCACCCAGGTGCGCGCCCTGCTGCGCGCCACCGACGGCGCCGAACTCAGGCTGCTGTTGCCGATGGTGACGGCGGTCGCCGAGATCGGCATGGCCCGTGCGCTGATCGATCGGGAACTCGAGCTGTTGCGCCGGCGCGGTTCGCTGCTGCCGACGCAGGTGTTGCTGGGCGTGATGATCGAGGTGCCGTCGCTGCTGTTCGAACTTGATGCGCTGCTGCCGCTGGTCGATTTCATCTCGGTCGGCAGCAACGATCTGCTGCAGTATTTCTTTGCCGCCGACCGCAACAACGCCCGGGTGGCGGCAAGGTATGATCCGCTGTCGGCAGCGCCGCTGCGGGCGCTGCGCGGCATCGCCCAGGCGGCGCAGCGCCACCATAAGCCGTTTTCCCTGTGCGGTGAGATGGCCGGTCGCCCGCTTGAGGCGATGGCGCTGATCGGCCTCGGCTATCGTGCGATCTCGATGGCTCCGGTCTCAATCGGGCCGGTGAAATCGATGGTGATGAGCCTCGACGTGCCGCTGCTCGAGGCGTGGCTGTCGCGGTTGCTCGACAGCGGCGAGAGTAATCTGCGCGCCCCCTTGAAGCGCTTTACCGAAGAGCATGCTGTGGAAATCTAGGCCTTGCACCTGCCGCAATCTTCCGCTCTTTGACAAACCGGCTGCTTTCCCCAAAAGATTGTCACTGAGGTCCAGCAAGATTGCCACCAGGTCGGTATCTGCGGGTGAGCGTATGAAGAACGGCTGGCAGCATCAACGCAATATGCGCTTGGCAGGCGTTCCTCAGCCGCCGCTAGACGCCGAGGCGGTCAGCGAGTTGGCGGCCGGGCGTGACGATGAGGTGGGCAAAATCTTTCGCAACATGCGAGCCGCCCTCAAGGTGCCGCGCGACGCACTTGCCCGGCGCTTGGCGACCTCTACCGCGGTTATCGACAGCTTCGAGGCAGGCGCCATCATGGCACTGCCGCACTGGAAGGAGACCGAGCGCATCGTGCGCAGCTATTGCGACCTATTGCGCTTCGATCCCGAGCCCGTGCTGTGGCGGCTGCGCAGCCAATTGCAGGTGATGGCCAACTACGCCCGGGCATCGCCGCAGCTGGCCACCGAGCGCCCCCGGGGCGCGCCGCGGGGCGAGTTGATGGGGGCCGCCGAGCCGACGCGGGGGCGCCCCGGGCGCCGTCGGCGCAGGGCCCGTACCGTGTTTGTCTTGAGCACGCCCATTGTCTTTGCCGCCGCTCTCCTTTACTTGGGGCAGTCGGCCTCGCGGCCCGTCTATCAGGCGATTGCCCTCTTGCCGTTGCCGATCGCCGGGCCGGTGCGGGCTGGCTTTGACTATCTGGTGGGGCTGACAATGCCCAGCCGAGACGGCTTGACCTGGATCGAAGTCAGCGATCCGCGGTCGCGCAAGGTCGACAAACTGCCGTCCCGCGCCCAGTAGCTGATCTTAAGTGGCTGGCGGCCGTCCCGGCGGGGTCGAGCCGCGTTTTCGACGTTTGAGTTCACGACCATGACGGCCATTCCTGCCGAGACCCTGGACAAGTTGGTCAAGCGCTGGGAAGCGATCCAGGACGAGTTGAGCCGCGGCGCCAACCAGGCGAGCTACGTCGCCTTGGCCAAGGAGTTTTCCGAGCTCAATCCGGTGGTGCAGACGATCGGCGATTTGCGCAAGGCCGAGGCCGAACGCGCTGAGCTGGCCGAGCTGTTGGCCGACCCGGGTGCCGACGCGGAGCTGAGCACCATCGCTCGCGATGAACTGGTGGCACTCGAGCCGCGCCTCGTCGCCCTCGAGACGGCATTGCGCATCCATCTGTTGCCCAAGGATGCCGCCGACGAGCGCAGCGCCATCCTCGAGGTCAGGGCCGGCACCGGTGGTGACGAGGCGGCCCTGTTCGCCGCCGATCTATTCCGCATGTATGTGCGCTACGCCGAACAGCGCGGCTGGAAAACCGAAATCATCAGTCTGTCTGAGAACGATCTGGGTGGCTACAAGGAGGTGGTGGCATCGATCGCCGGCAAGGATGTTTTCGCTCGTTTGAAGTATGAATCGGGCGTGCATCGGGTCCAGCGCGTGCCATTGACGGAGGCCAGCGGCCGCATCCACACCTCGGCCGCGACCGTGGCCATCATGCCAGAGGCCGAGGAGATCGACCTCGAAATCAAGCCGGAGGACATCCGCATCGACACCATGCGCGCCGGCGGCGCCGGTGGCCAGCACGTCAACAAGACCGATTCGGCGGTGCGCATCACGCACCTGCCGACGGGGCTGGTGGTGGTTTCCGCCGAGAAGTCCCAGCACCAGAACCGCCGGCTCGCCATGCAGGTGCTGCGCTCGCGGCTGTTCGAGCAGCAGCGGCAGAAGGCCGCCGACGCCCGGGCGGCGCAGCGCAAGGATCAGGTCGGCTCCGGCGATCGCTCGCAGCGCATTCGCACCTACAACTTTCCGCAAGGCCGGGTCACCGATCACCGCATTGGCCTGACCATGCACAAGCTTGATGCCGTGCTCGATGGCACGGCGCTCGACGAGCTGATCGATGCGCTGGTGACCGAGCGGCAGGCGAGCCAGCTGGCGGCGATCAGCGACGATGCTAGGGCTTGAGGAAGAGGACACGTCGGTGGCGGCGGCGCGGGGTTGGGCGCTGGCGGCGCTGCGCGCGGCCGGCATCGACACGGCCGACATCGACGTGCGCCGGCTGCTGGCGGCGACACTCGAGGTCAGTGCTGCCCACCTGCTGGCACGACCGGAGCTGCGGCTCAGCGCTGAGGAGGCCCAGCTGTTTGCCGCTCGGATCCAGCGGCGTTTGGCGCGCGAACCCGTGTCGCGGATCCTGGGCCGGCAGCAGTTCTATGGCCGAAGCTTTGCCGTTTCGCCTGCGACACTTGATCCGCGCCCCGACAGCGAGGCGCTGATCGAGGCGGCCCTTGAGATTGTTGGCCTTGAGGGCTGGACGGGGGCGCCGCTGCGGATCCTCGACATCGGCACCGGCACGGGCTGCCTGCTATTGACCCTGTTGGCGGAGCTGCCGCAGGCCCATGGCGTTGGCTCCGATCTGAGCCCGGCCGCACTGGCGGTGGCGCGCGACAACGCCACTACCTTAGGTCTTGAAGGGCGTGTCACCTGGTGCGCCGGCGATCTGCTTGAAAACGTCGAGGGCGACTTCCATATGGTACTCTGTAATCCACCCTATCTGCGCTCGGCCGAGATCGCGATGCTCGAGCCCGAGGTGAGCCGGTTCGATCCGCGCTTGGCGCTCGATGGGGGGGCCGATGGCCTCCAGATTTTCCGCAGGCTTAGCGCCCGGATCAGCGGGGTCATTGGCCGCGGTTGGATCTTACTTGAGGTTGGGGCCGGACAGGCTGAGGCCGTGGCGGACCTGCTGCGGCAAGCGCCGGCAATCGGTAGCGCCGCAGATGTCAGGTTCTATACGGATGTTTCCGGCCGACGACGCTGTGTTGCTGCAAGAACACGGAATTGAGCATACGCCCACAAACCCCTTGGAATCCTGCGTTGGGCGCGCTAGGCTGGTGCTAGTGGAATCGTACTCGTATGCGGCTCCTCCGTCTGGTGGAGGATGTTGGATGCGAGGATCGACGCGAGGCAGGTTGATTTGCTCGCAACAGGGCGACCTATCGTCAGCACCACTTACCGTCCATAGAGAAGCACTGATGGCATAATTGCCGGGTAGGGACGCTCTCCCACGGGCGTGGGCTGGAGCGCTGAAAGGGGCGAGGCCATCGTCGTTGGTTGTGGCTGGAGGGCTCGGGCCGATTGGTTGCGAGCGCCAGCACAAAACAGGGTCGTGCTCGCGCAAGCGAGCCTCGACGCGTGGTTTGGTCAATTAATGGAGCGTTAGGCGCAGTGAGGCAGGGACAGCAGAATCGCCGCGGTCGCGGTCGTAATCGAAAAAGCCAAAATCCGCTATCGCGCAGCTTTGAGTCGAACGGGCCGGATGTAAAGATCCGCGGTACGCCAGCGCATATTGCCGAAAAGTACATTTCGCTTGCGCGCGACGCCCAATCCTCAGGCGATCCGGTGTTGGCTGAGAACTATCTCCAGCATGCGGAACACTACAGCCGCATTATTATGGCTTACCGAGAGCAAATGCATGCCTCGGGTGAAGGCTACAACGGCAACGGCCAGCAGCGTCTGCGCGGGCCGAACGAGACCGGCGAGGTCGGCGACGAGTTTGCCGACGATGACGGCGACGACCTGCTGGATGAGGGTGGCTTCCCGCAGCCCTCGTTTCAGCCGCCTCCGCAGCACGCCCACCCGCAACCGCGCCAGCACGGCGGCGGCTACGACAATCCCCGCCATGAGCGGCCGTTCCGGCGCGATCATGGGCGCTTCCGCGATCGCGATCGCGACCGCAACCTCGATCGCGACCGCAACCCCGATCGCGATCGCGGCGATCGGCCCGGCTTCGAAAGTCGCCCGCAGCCTGCTCCCGAGCGCCCCGCCGAGCAGCCGGTGGCAGAAGCGGCGCCGCCGGCGCCTGAGCCGCAACAGCAGCCGCGCCGGCGCGAGCGCTTCCAGCCGCAGCAAACGCACGAGCAGCCAGAGTTCCTCCGCCGCCCGGTGCGCCGCGTACGCAATGACGAGGACGCGCCAGAGGCTAACGGCAAGGACAAGGAAGAGCCCTCGCGCGATTGAGCCCGGGTGCCGCCTCGGTGGCCGGTCCCGGCGCCGTCAGCCGCTGGCGATCGGTGCCCCGAGCGCCAGTTCGCCGCCGCT
>Ga0126384_10000583_pt1 | contig 20409 bp, 16 predicted proteins | sample PanSoiMetPlot_36_FD_92543 | JGI IMG/M metagenome (GOLD analysis project Ga0126384, IMG submission 92543) | Tropical forest soil microbial communities from Panama - MetaG Plot_36 | ecosystem: Environmental > Terrestrial > Soil > Tropical forest > Bulk soil | place: Panama | collected 2016-02-17 | reverse complement strand
CTTGCCAGCCGTCCGCCACGCCATCATCAGCCTGATCGTTCCATCAAGTCCTCAGCGGTGTCCGTATTGCCGAACCCGGATCGGCGCCGAAAAGCAGCGTAAGTAAATCTGCCAAAGTAGTGCAAGGGCGCAGACTCAAGATTGGCGAAAGCCCTCAACTTGGCGTGAGTTGCGCTCGCTCTCCCGCTTGCATGGAAGGTCGAGCGCGTTCCTTTCGCGGCTCATTCCAGGTGCGGGCGGTACAATTGCGCCGTGACGCCGCCATGCATCATGTGCTAGATCCGCTCTCGCCATGAGCGATAACACCCAGGCACCAAACGAAGCTGGCCGACGCATTTGTGGCGACTGCTCGCTGTGCTGCAAGCTGGCGCAAGTCGACGAACTCGACAAGCCTGCTGGCGTGTGGTGCCGGCACTGCGCGCCCGGCCGTGGCGGATGCACCATCTACGAGACGCGGCCGAACGTCTGCCGCAATTGGGCCTGCAGCTGGATCGTGGATTCGAGGCTGGGGCCGGAGTGGTATCCGCTGACGAGCAAGATGGTTCTCTACATCGAAAACTCCGGAGACCGGCTGGGTGTGCTCGTCGAGCCCGGCCACCCCAACGCCTGGCGGCGCGAGCCCTATTACGGCCAGCTCAAACACTGGTCGCGCGAGGCCGTCGAGGCCAGACGGCAGATCATCGTCTTCATCAAAAAGCGGGCGATCGTCATTCTGCCCGATAAGGATGTGGACCTGGGCGACATGGGGCCGGGGGAGCAGATCTGGGTCGGGGCCCAGGATACCCCAAGGGGCCGGACCTGGAACGCCGCGAAGATCCCGGCCGATGTGCCGCCGGAGCAGGTCCACGCGTGGCTCACGTCGCACATGGCGAGCTAGAGGGAGCGCGGGTATTTCCCGGCCCCCCTTCCGGTGCACAGAGGCGCGTTTCGATTGCCTCTAATCACGAACCGGCGTCATCGCCCGGGCTTGTGCCGGCGACGACGAATACAGAGCAACAAGAATGGGGGGGCGGCGAGGACAAGCCGGCGACGACCTGCGGAAGAGGCCAGCTGGATGTCGCATGGCGGCGCGGCGCTCTTCGTCCCCTCTTCGCAAGTAGGGGAGAGGTGGGACTCCGGCAGATGTCTTTACCGTGTGTTCGCGGGGAGGGCGGACGCCGACCAGATGCCCCACGCTCTCCTCAAGCAAAAACCCCCGGCGTTGCCGGGGGTCTGCGCCTGATGCTTTGGGATCGTTAGGATCAGTACAGGAAGTTACGCTGGACGCGGAAGATTGCCGCCAACGTGTCCTGATCCGAGATCGTGTAGGTGCCCGACGGTTTCGCCCCGTTCGCACCTAGAACGGCGGTGCCGGCGAACGCGGTGTTGAGGTGCCACCACACCACGTCGAAGCCGACGTCGAGGTCAGGAACCGGGTTCCAGAGCGTTCGCGTTCCCACTCCGCTCATGCTCCAATTCGGAGAGCAGTTGCTGATCTTTGAGAACGAAGCGCCGACGAAGCCAGTGCCGGAGCAGATCATCGCCGTTGCGGTACCATCGTATTGCACGCCAAACATGCCGCCATAGACCGACGTTCTCCATTGCGGATTCCATCGATGCTCATAGGCGGAGTTCCACGACCATACAGTGGTGAGTTCTACAGCGTTGCCGGTGGTGAATACGCCCTCCTCCATCCAGCCGACTCCCAGGTTGTTGCCGGCGCCAAACACCGCCGTCGGTCCCCAGGCGGCGGTCGCGTAGCCGGCGGCCCCCTTCGAGTAGACAGCCTGGGCAGCGACCGCATCACCCTGCAAGCCGAACGGGCTGTTGATGAGGAACGCTGCCGTGGCCGCCCAGCCGTACTTGTCGCCCGGATGACCGTTCCCCTCAGACAGGGTCGCTACTCCGTTCAACCCTGGCTGATAATACCCGGCGCTGGCATCGTGCAATGCTGCCGACGCGCCCACGAAGCCCCACGCCTGGTCAAGGCGCAGGTTGAACACCGGATCAAAGAACTCCTGCCCCTTGTTGTCGAATGTGTTGTTGCCAATCGCAAGACTAGCCGCCGAAAGGTTCACTGTGGACCTGCCACGGGCCGCATTGCCGCCACCGTTGTCTTCGAGCGACAGGGTCGTCGAGAGGCCGCCGCCGAACTGCCACGTGTAAGCGGCGCCTATGATGCCGTTGGGCGAACTGTCGTTACCAAAGCGCGATCCTGAAAACGCATAGGTACCCTGGAAGTACATGTCGAAGAACGACCGCATCCGGCCTATCGTGAAGCCGGCAAACTGGATGAACCCACGCGTGTTGCCGAGCTGGATCGACGCCAGCTGGTTGGTGGCGACGTCGCTTGACTGCGTTTGGAAGTACGCATCGAAGTAGGAGCGCAAGGTGCCGTACTCGGTCTGCGTGCGTAGATCGAAGGAGATGTTGTTACGCTGATTGAAGGTGAAAGGCGTAGTATCGACACGGTCGTGCCGGCCGCCGGTATCGCCGGCGCCGTTGGCAGCGACGCCCATCATGAACGGGCCGCCCGGGTTCGCGTTGTACATCAGCTGGAGTTTCATCTGGGAGCCGATCTTGATGCAGGTATCGGTGCCCGGGACGTACCAGAAGCCAGCTCCGTACAAGCTGCAAACCTTGACGTATTCGACCGCCTTGGCCTTCACAGGCAGATCAGCCGCCTGGGCTCCCGCCACAGCGAACACGCCAGCCGCAGAACCTAACAATACGCGCTTCACTGAATTCATTATCCCCTCCCAACCACCCGGGTTTCGCCAGCGTGATCGCCAATCCCCGCCATGGAGACTGCCCTTGTGTTGTATAGATGACCCGCCGCGGCGGACCAAGCCCCTTTGATCCCGGGAATCTCTGATTTTCGGGCGGTGTTGCATAAAAGGCACGCGAAAACCGAGGCTAGCGACGCCAATGTGGCGGCCGCACATGGATTTTGGGGCTTGGGAGAGGGACGGGACTTGCCGGCCGGCGGAACCTCGCGGCGGCCGACTCGTTTCAGCCCCCGGCTCCTTCACGGCGATCTCTCTCGCGAGGAGAGCGTGCCAAGGCCGGCGAGATGTCGGGGACGAGCCGGCACAAGCCCGGTGGGATCGCGTCAGCCCATCGGAACGGAGGGGACTACGTCCTCCCGCATTGCCGGCTGCAGGAGCGATCCCACAGCACGATGCGATTTGATAGAATCGCATCGTGCTCTCATCTCATTGATTCTGGAGCATGATCTTGTCCGAAAAGTCCTCCAACTTTTCGGTATCATGTTCTAGTGGTCGCCCGCGATCAGGCACCAATCTTGAACCGTCCATCGGGGTCCAGCCGGGGCGACACAGGGCCGCCCATAGGATCGTCCATGGCCTGCAGAAACTCGCGGCGGGAGATTCGCTCACTGCCGGCCTCTTCGCGGCGATCTTTATCGCCGCGTGCCAAGGCTGCTGAGAGTGTCGGGGACGAGGGGACGAGCCAGCACAAGCCCGGTGGATCGCGTCAGCCCATCGGAAGGGAAGGGGCTGCGTCCTCGAGCATTGCCTGCTGTAGGGGCGACGTTAGTGGTCGCTCGCCATCAAGCACCAATCCTGAACCGTCCATCGCGGTCCAGTCGGGGCGACCACAAGGGCCGCCCCACAGGGTCGTCGAACATTATCAGGATCAGTACAGGAAGTTACGCTGGATGCGGAAGATCGCCGAAAGAGCGTTCTGATCCGAGATCGTGTAGGTGCCAGCGGGCTTTGCTCCGTTCTGACCTAAAACCGCTGTGCCGGCAAACGCCGTATTGAGATGCCACCAGACGAGGTCAACACCGACGTCAAGGTCAGGGACCGGGTTCCACATGGTTCGCGTTCCAACTTCGGACATGCTGAAATTGGGGTCGCAGTTGGTGATATTGGTAATGCCGCTGAAGGCGGTGAATGTGGTTACGCTGCCTGCGGTCCTGGACGCACATATCGCCGCCTTCGCGGCGCCATCGTATTGCACGCCGAGCATGCCGCCATAGACCGAGGTTCTCCACTGTGGATTCCACCGATGCTCATAGGCGGCGTTGAACGACCACACGGTGGTCAGTTCGACGTTCGAGCGGGTGGTGAATATGCCCTCCTCCAGCCACCCAAGTCCGACGTCCAAGCCGCTGCCAAACACGGCAGTCGGTCCGAAGATGCTCGTCGCAAAGCCCGCGGCGCCTTTCGACCAGACGGCCTGCGCAGCGACTGCGTCGCCCGCCAGACCGAACGGGTTGTTCCACAGGAAGGCCGGCGACACCGCAAAGCCGAACTTGTCACCCGGGTGGCCGCATCCCTCAACGAAGTTGTTCACGGCAACGCCGGCGGGACAGGGATTAAACGGCCCTTGGATGGCACTGAAATATCCGCCGCTGGCATCGTGCGCTGCGGCTGACACGCCGACGAAACCCCACGCCTGGTCAAGGCGCAGGTTGAACACCGGATCGAAGAACTCCGGGCCTTTGGTGTCGAAGGTGTTGGCGGCAATCGCGAGGTTGGGCGCGGCAACGTTGACCGTGGACCTGCCGCGGCCGCCGGCACCCTGGCCGTTGTCCTCAAGTGAGACCGTCGCCGAAATGCCGCCGCCGAACTGCCAAGTGTAGCCAATTCCTACGATGCCGTTGGGCGAAGTATCATTGCCGAACCGCTGTGACGAAAAGGTGTAGGTGCCCTGGAAATACATGTCGAAGAACGACCGAATGCGGCCCGCCGTAAAGCCGGCATACTGAATGAACGCGCGGGAGTTAAACAGGGCCAGCGCCGCGAGCTGGTTGGCGCCGGCATTCCAAAAGTCGTTGGCATTCGTGTTCACACCCAGGTCCATATAGGATCGCAGGGTGCCATACTGGGTCTGCGTGCGCAGGTCGAAGGACATGACGCCACGATTGTTAAAAGTGAAAGGCGCGGTATCCGTGCGGGTGTTCCGGCCGCCAGGATCGCCGGCGCCGTTGGTCGCGACGCCCATCATGAACGGGGCGTTGGTGGCGTTGAATTCGGTCTGCAGTTTGACGTAGGCGCCGATCTTGATGCAGGTGTCGGTGCCGGGGACGTACCAGAAACCGGCCCCGTACAAGCTGCAGACCCTCACGTATTCGACGGGCAGGGCCTTCACCGGAAGCCTTCCCGGAATATCAGCCGCCTGGGCTCCTGCTATGGAATATATACCGGCTACCGAACCTAATAGTGCGCGCGCTAGAGGTCGCATGTACCCCTCCCAAATGACAGGGTGATCACCAACGAGGTGAATTGCGAGCGAGCCCCTACCCCGAGCTCATAACCGCAACTCTGCAAATCCCTGCCACGGGAGACCTGCGCTGCGACTACTGGTATAAAGTTTCGCTCTGACCCTCAATGCGCAACCAAGCGCTTCGATCCGGTGAGCTGCGGATTTTCGAGCGCTGTTGCAGAAAGGGCACGAGAAAACTGCAGTTAAGACGTCAATCCGACACACGTCAGCGAGCGCTGTCGTCGCCGTTTTGTAACTGTGCGTCGGGAAGCGGACACGACACGCATCCGGCGATTCGGGCTGCAGGACTCTTGGCGGGTGATTCGCGATCAGGCATAGGGTGGGCCAAGGCATCCTGAGGAGCGCTGTTGCGCATCTCGAAGGATGGCCACGCGAAGAGCGCGGGCTCACAATGAGGTCCGAGAGTCAAATCTCGACCGTGCAATACGATCGGTTTCGTGGAAGCGATCGACAGGTGGGCGCAGTACGCTTCGCTGTTGCGCCATACGGCTGTTGCGGAACCCCAATTCTCGCCCAGGATGCCACCATGGATGACATAAGCCCGATGACGATCACCTTCCGCTGCCCGCCGGAGCTGGAGCCGGTCCTGCCGCGGCCGCTACCCGCGGTGCTCGGGCTTCCGGACTGGTTCAAGACGATGCCGCAGAAAGCCTTCAGCGCCGTGCTGGGGTCGGAGCAGATGACGGTGAAAAAGTGCCCGCCGTTCATCGACGCGATGACGTTCGGGTTTCTCATTCCGCTGATCGCCGATCTGCGCGTTGAGGACGGAATGCTGTCCTGGGATCGCGATGTCCCGGCAGGCGGCCTTATGAACTACTCGCGCTCGCCGATCGACTTCCACGACAACAGCCAGGTCAGCGGAACGCCGTTCTACGAGGAAGACCGGTTCATCATCAAATTCGCCAATTTCTGGACCTTCGAGATGCCGGCGGGATATTCGCTGCTCGTCACCCATCCGTTCAACCGCCACGACCTGCCGTTCGTCACCCTGACCGGGCTCGTCGACGCGGACAGCTATTGCGACAATTTCATCAACTTTCCGGCCCACTGGCGCAACACCGCCTTCAGCGGCGTTTTGCCGAAGGGAACGCCCGTCGCCCAGTGCGTACCGGTCAAGCGCGACAGCTGGACGGCGCGCTTCGGCCTCATCGAGGGCGACGCCGTGGGCAGGCTGCAGGAGCTTTCGCGCGCCGTCCTTGAGGAGACTGGCGTCTACCGCCGGCGTTTTCGAGCGCCGAAACGGTGATGTTGCGTGCTCCTGTGGGCGGATCACGCAAAGGCTAATTCGCGCTACGCGCTTTGCTTTGTCGCCTGCGAGCTTGACCCGCGGGTTGATCTTCTTGGCATGACGATGGAATGCCCGGTCAAGCTCGACGTGGTGTTGACCAAAATGTCAGCGCAACGCCTTTCTTGGGTCGCCTTCAGCGAGAAAGACGTGGATGGCCCGGACAAGCCCCATTGGGGCGAACTCAACTTAAGGTGTTGTGCTGCGCCAAAGACTGAATCGGGGAAGATACAGGACCGCATTGATCGCTTCGATGCCCAGAAGCCGGGGCTGCAACAGCTGTCAAGGGCGCATCGAAATCGGCTGTTGCCGATTTCGTCACATTTTTCGGCCGAAGTCGGGCAAACCCGACTTCGGTGCGCCGCGTAGCGGGTTTACCCCTTGACAGCCGTTGCAGCCCAGGTTGCTTGCTCGAGCCAGGCGATCAATGCGGTCCCGCGTCTTCGGCACGCGTCACCCTAAACGCTTTAAGTCAAATCAGCGCCAATGGAGACACGCCCGGCCATGACGCCAAATGACTGTTTCGATATGACCGGAACGCGGTAAGCCGCGTAGGGTGGCTTAGCCCATCGGGCCGCGCGGAGCGCGGCCCGATGGCAGGCTCCGGCGTAACCCGCCGCGGGGGCGGGATGTGGCGGATTGCGCTAACGCTAACCCGCCTACGAGTGCAATCTGGAGTGCCGGCATGGACGCAAAACTAATGGAGGCGGTAGCCGCCTATCAGGCCGGACGACCTGATCAGGCGGAAAAGCTGTTCCGAGACATCGCTCGCCGGCGGCCGAACGACGTGGATGCGCAGCGAATGATCGGTTTTCTGTGCAACCAAACGGGCCGCCATGCCGAGGCGGTGGACCATTTCGATCGGGTTCTCCGCCTCAATCCAAAACAGCCCCAAATTCATTATCTACGCGGGATGTCCTTTCTCGCCCTCAAGCGGTTCCAGGATGCGTTGGACAGTTTCAATGTCGCCTTGGTGATCGACGGCCCGCAGGCCGATACTTATGTCAATCGCGGAGCAGCTCTTCAAAGACTGGAGCGCCTGGGCGACGCCATCGCGAGTTATGACCGGGCCATCGCCCTGGACCCTACTTACGTCCTTGCTCACACGCACAGAGGGGCCGCCCTCGAGGACCAGGGGAGGCTTCAGGAGGCGCTCGCGAGCTATGACAATTCGCTGAAGATTCAGCCGACCTCCGACGCATGGTGGGGCCGCTGCACGGTGTTGCAGCTGATGCGGCGTTTCGACGAAGCACTCTTTGCTTCGAAACAGGCCTATGCGTTGGAGCCGTCGCGCCCCTATCTGCAGGGCGAAATCTTGAATCTCAAATTGCAGCTTGGCGACTGGGACAATTTTGCCCAGGACTGCGAGCTTGTGCTCAAGGGCGTCGACAAAGGGCTCGCAGTGGCCCGGCCGGGAGGCATACTTTTGCTCCCATCAAGTGCCCAGCAACAACGACGTGCCGCCGAGATTTACGCGCGCGACAAATTTCCAGCGCAACATGCCCCACGCAACCCTTTCCCGCAGGCGGACGGGGCAATCGCATATGGCGCGGCTGCCTCGTCTTCCTCCCCCGGCCGCAGTCGGCAACGGCCGAGGTCGGCTAGGGGAGGGGACCGCAAGGGACGCGAGGCCATCCGTGTTGCCCCTGCGCATGCGGAGGAAGGAAGGGAGGGGGTGGCGTCATCGGCGGCCAAGCCCAAGATTGCGATCGGCTACTTCTCGTGTGACTTCCGCCGCAATCACCCGGTTTCCCGATTAACGGAGAGGCTGTTTGAACATCACGACCGGGACAACTTCACTGTTTTCGGATTCTCCTACGGGGCTCAGCACGACGAAGAATATGCGCGCCAGATCGCGCGCGGGATGGATCGCTTCATCGACGTCTCATCGATGTCCGATCACGATGCGGCGTCGCTGTCGCGATCATTGGGGGTCGATGTCGCCGTCGATCTCACGGGACTGACCTTTAACACGCGATTGGGCATTTTTGCCCATCGTGCGGCGCCGGTGCAGGCCACCTATTTGGGCTATCCGGGGACGACCGGATGTTCGTTTATTGACTACGTCATCGCCGATGAGGTCGTCATCCCGAGCGCGGATGCCGTTTTTTTTTCGGAGCGGCCGTTGCACCTCCCGGTCAGTTTTCAGGTCAACGATTCGAAGCGGCCGCCGGCCGATGAGCCTCGGCCCCGGGCGGCCTATGGCCTGCCGGAGCAGGGCTTTGTGTATTGCTGCTTCAACAACGTCTGCAAGTTGACCCCGGATGCATTCGCGATTTGGATGCGCCTGTTGCAGCGGGTCGAGGGCAGCGTGCTTTGGCTGCTGGGGGAGAGCGCCACCTTCGTCAGGAATCTGCGCCGACGCGCCCAGGAGAGCGGCGTGGCCCCTGAGCGGCTTGTTTTCGCTGAACGGGTGAGCGTGCGGGAATATCTCTCGCGTCAGCGCTGCGCGGATCTCGCGTTGGATACGTTCTATTATAATGGGGGTACCACAACTTCCGACGCGCTGTGGGCCGGATTGCCGGTCGTGACAAGGAAGGGTACGACGTTTGCCTCCCGCATGGCCGCGAGCTTGCTTCAGTCCCTCGGGCTTCCTGATCTCATCGCCCACACGGCGCAAGAGTACGAGGAGCTAGCATTCCGCCTGGCCACGGAAAGGGAGCTGTTGGACTTGATCAAGCAACGACTGGTCCGCAACAGGGCGACCAGCACATTGTTCGACACCGCGGCTTTCACCAGGAATCTCGAGGCGGCATTTCGAACGATGGCGGAGAATGGTGATCGCGGGGCGGGTTAGATTAGTCGAAGCCGTAACCCGCTGCGGGGCGGAGGAGGGGGGCGGATTAGGTTTCCGGTAAGTCCGGTACATGTGTCGGATGAGCTGAGAGGCAGTTGCATTCGGACGCCCAACACTCAACACGCCAACATCAACTTGGCTGCAAGCTGTGCGGTGGCACAGCGGCGATTAAGCAATCACTAACACCGGTGCTGCACAATCGGCACATAGACAGCCTCTCTGCTTCTATGCACACCACACACGCTCTCGGTAACGTGCGTGGCGAAGCTGCGCTTCCGCGGGCGATTCGATCGCTAGCGCACCAACTGACGCGATGTAGCCAGCTAGCATCACCGGAGGACCGGGCAATGACCGATCCAACAACAGTTCGATCACCACCGTCGCATGCACACATGGTCTCTAAGTACGCCTTGACCTACGCTATCTTAATCGGCGCGATGGACAAGGTAAAGGCGACAGGCGACAGGAGGGCTCTCAAGAAATTGGAGCGTGATGCAGCGCAACTGGACGCCGAGCTAGAGCGTGATGGTATTGCGTTTTACGAGGTCGAGGCCTGCTACCAGGAAGCCTATAGGCGATTGTACGAGCTGCGGTGACGGTCCGATGACGCTGAGCGTGCGGCGCGACGCCGGCTCCGCCATGCGCGCATCCCGTGGGGCGTTCGCATTGCAAGTTCAAGCTCGCGGATGGCTCCACGTTTAGATTTGGCTACGCACAGTTCAATGGCTTTCCCGCCGCTACGCCCTCGCCGCTTGATTCCGCCTCTCCTTTATCGTTCACTTTGCCCCAACGACGCCCGCCGGCACGGCCGGCGCAACCCCACGGAGGAACCCATGGACGCCATGGAACGGCGCGTCTTTCTCAAACGCGCGGGAATGGGCATGCTCGCCTTCACGGTGGGCGGCGCCGACGTGTTAATGACGCCGGGTGCGGCGCGGGCGCAGGGGTTGCCGTTCCGGCTCCTCAAGGCGCACGAGGCCGAAACCATCGAGGCGCTGGGCGAGACGCTGGTGCCCGGGGCGCAGCGCTCAGGCGTTGCGCATTTCATCGATCAGCAGGTGTCGGTTTCGCCCGGCGAGGCGCTGCTCGAGGCGCGCCAGCTCAATGTCAAGCCGCCGTTCATCAACTTCTATCGCGCCGCCATCGCGGCCGTCGACAAGGCCGCGGAAGCCCGCAGCGGCCGCCGTTTCGCCGCGCTTGCCGCGGCCGATCAGCACGCCTTCGTCGACGCCATGCGGCAGAACAAGATCGACGGCTGGCAGGGGCCGGCCGGCTCCTTCGTGTATCTCGTGCTGCGCAGCGACTCAATCGACGTGGTCTACGGCACCATGGAGGGCTACGAGGCGCTCGGCGTTCCCTACATGCCGCACATCGCGCCGGACCGGAGGTGGTGACCATGGCTACGCAGGAGAAAGTGGACGTCGTCATCGTCGGCGCCGGCGCATCGGGCTCGGTATTTGCGGCGGTGTTGGCCAAGGCCGGCAAGAAGGTCGTGGTGATGGACAACGGGCCGGACTGGCACACCTCCGACCTCATCTCGTCCGACATCTGGGGCCGGCGCGTAAAGCCGGCCGGGGCGCCCTTCATCCTCGAAGGCAAGCACCCGGTCAGCATGGGGGCGCAGGGCGGCTGGGGAGTCGGCGGCGCGGCGCTGCACTACTTCGCCAACTTCCCGCGCCTGCTGCCGAACGATTTCCGCATCAGGAGCGAGCACAACCGCGCCCACGACTGGCCGATCTCCTATGAGGATGTGGCGCCTTTCTACGACAAGGTCGCGCAGGAAATCGGCGTGTCCGGCGATGCTGCTGCCGAAGAGCTGTGGCGGCCGAAGGGCCAGCGCTATCCGATGCCGCCGATGAAGACGTTCCGCAGCGGGCAGGTGTGGCTCAAGGGCTTCGCGGCGAACGGCATCCGCATGGTGCCCGCCGCGGTCGGCATGAACTCGACCGAATTCAAGGGCCGCGCCGCCTGCATTTATGACGGCTGGTGCCATGTGGGCTGCCCGATCGGGGCGCTCGCCAATCCGCTGGTCACCTACCTCGCCGATGCCCGCAAGGCCGGCGCGGAGGTGCGGGCGTGGAGCACGGTGACGCGCGTGCTCACCGACACTTCGGGCGGCAAGGTCACGGGGGTGGAGTATTACGACCGCAACCACGAGAAACAATTTCAGCCCGCGAATGTCGTGGTGCTGGCGGCGTGGGCGGCGCAGAATCCGCGCCTGCTCCTCAACTCGGCGACGGACAAGCACGACAAGGGCCTCGCCAATCGCAATGGCCTCGTGGGCAAATTCATCATGACCCACTTCGCCTCGGGCACCAACGCCATGTTCGACGAGGACGTTGAGAATCACATGGGCACGCTCGGGGCCCAGTTCATGTCCTATGAGCGCTACGGCAAGACCGCCCACAAGGGCGCGTTCGGCTCCACCTTCATCGTGGCGGGGTCGTCCACCAAGCTCTCGGGCCTCGGCGGTATCGCCAATGCCCGGCCCGACCTGTTCGGGGCGGAGCTGCAGGCCTTCGTCAAGCGGGCCGTCAAGAATCTTTCGCGCATGAATGCATTCGGGGAGGAACAGCCCAAGATCGAAAACCGCCTCGAGCTCGCGAGCGAAAAGGACGAGTTTGGCATGCCGCTCGGACGCATCATCCACAGCTACGACGACAACGACACGGCGCTGTGGAACGCCAATTTCGAGGAGGGCCTCAAGATCGCCAAGGCGACCGACGCCAAGGAGGTATGGCAGGGCCGCGCCGTGCAGCCCACGATCCACCTGATGGGCGGCACCATCATGGGGACCGGGGCGGCGAACTCGGTGGTCGACAGCTTCGGCCAGACCCACGAGATCGCAAACCTCTACTGCGCCGGCCCCGGCACCTTCGCCACCGCCGGCGCGTCGAACCCAACCTATACGATCTTCGCTCTGTCGCTGCGCGGCGCGGAGCATTTGGCGAAGAATTGGAGCACAGTCGCGGGGTAGAGCGCACCGAAGCCCGGATGGAGCGGCCGCTCCTGGCGGTCGCGTAATCGCGGGGGCGGCATTGCCGTATTGACAGGCCGTCCCCGGATTTCGCTGCGCTCCATCCGGGCTACGTCACGACGTCCCTCCCGCAGATCAGGGCGGTGGGCGTGCATCATGTTTGCACGCCGCGACCGCCCCGAACCAGCGGTCGCCCCCGCCGGAAGAAAGCGCCGCCGGTGCTGCGCTCCGGCTCCCGAATGGTGAGTTCTCAACCGCCGATCTCGCCGCTCATCACCGGGCCGAACGGTTCGAATGTGGCGCCGTTGAAGCGCTTCATCTGCATCTGCTTGATCGGCGCAAAGTCGTTGGAGCCGGTGTTGATCATGATGCCCGGCAGCAGCATCCCCAATTGCAATTTCTTGAGATTGGCCGCCTGCTTCATGACGTTCTCGCGGCTGAGGTTGTCGCCGCACTGCTGAAGCACCTGGACCAGCGTCTGGGCCTGCAAATAGGCGTTAACTACAGCCGACGAGGTTTTGTCGCCGTCCGGATAATATTTGTCCATGAAGCCCAACCACTCCTTGAGAGCAGGATCGTCGCTCCAGGCCGGATCGGTCGGATCCTTCGAGAAGTTTGCGGTCAAAATGCCCTTGGCATTCTCGAAGCCGGCGGGCTTGAGCACCGCGCCGACGTAGCTCGCGACACGGCTCAGCAGATGGACCGGTTTCCAGCCGATCTCGGCCGCCTTCTTGATAGCCTGCGCTGCAAATTTTGGCGTCGTGACGTTGGAAAAGATGTCTGCGCCCGACGACTTCAATGTGACGATCTGGGAATCGACGGTCGGGTCGCTGACTTCATACGGCATTTCCGCAACGATCCTCATTTTGCCGTGCAGTCCGTCTTTCAACCCCCTCACCAGATCCTTACCGTAATCGTCGTTCTGGTAGAGGATGCCGATCTTGCCCTGCGGGTAGTTCGTCAACAGATACCCGGCGTAGATGCGCCCCTCGCTCTGGTAGTTCGCCTGCCAACCCATGGTCCAGGGAAATTGTTTCGGGTCGTTCCACTTGGTGGCGCCGGTGTTGACGAAGAGCTGCGGCACTTTTTTTGCGTTCATATATTTTTGGATCGCGGTATTGGTGGCCGTTCCCAGCCCACCGAAAACAACCAGGACCTCGTCGCTTTCAACGAGCTTGCGCGTCTGCTCGACGGTCTTGGGCGGGCTGTAGGCGTCGTCATAGCTGATGAAGCTGATCTTGCGGCCGTTGATGCCGCCTTCGGCGTTGATCTTGTTGAAGTAGGCGGCGTAGGTCTTGCCGATCTCGGCATAGGCCGAAGCCGGCCCGCTGTAGGGCACGGTATTGCCGATCCTGATTTCACGGTCGCTCGCGCCCGGATCATACTTCTTCTGTGCCGCGGCCGGGCTCGCCACCGCTGCCACGATGCCCATCGTTGCCGCCACTGTCAGCCATTGCCGGTGATTTCGCATTTTCACCTCCCGCAATTATTGAGTTAAAAAGGCGCTACGATCATGTTGAATCACCTTGCCCTCCTCCGCAAGCGGGGAGGGCAAGGCGGTCCTGCGTCAATCGCGGCCGCCACGATCGCGAACATCGAGCCGCATGTCGTGATGTCCGCCCTGGCCGCGATCTGTCGACCGAACGACCTACTGCTTTTCGAACACGGCGACGGTACTCATCGCCTGACCGTTCGGGCCGGTGCCACCGGTGGTCACCGTATAAGTCGCGCCGTCACCGGACACGGCGCCCCAACCGGTTTGCACAGCTCTCCCGTCCTTCGAGCGAACGAAGTTGATGGTGTTCGCGTCGATTCGCGTGTAGGCGCTTGCGTCATATATGCCGCCCGCCACGCCCGTGGTCGGGTGGGGCTTTCCGTCATAGATGTGCATGAACACCGTCTTTACAGGCTGGCCTTGGGCGTCGACGGCGTCGGCTGTAGCCGTGAGGTTTTGCCCGTCCACGACGTAAGTCAGGGTTTGACTCCGTGGTGGCGGGACGCCCATGTACTTTGATTTCGCCAGGTTGAGCTTCCACGTCCCGATCAGGGGACTGCTCTGCGCCAGCCCAATGTCTGGGATGGCGGTGGCAAGTACCGCCGCCAAAAAGAGCGGCGCCATTGACGTCAAAGTGAATATCGTACGCCAATTCATAATGTCTCTCCTCGGGTTGCCGGGAAACGCTGAAGAGCCCCGCCCGGCCAGCCGAACCGTTCGTCAATATGCGGGTTCGGTATCAGGGTGTTTGGCCACTCGCGATGCGCCCAGCATCATTCATTTGAATGAGTGGAGAAAAAAAAAGCGACCTCAGAGCACGAATGGAAGCCGAATACCCGCACGCAAAATAGTTTCGAATATGATTTTCTATTTTCGTCAGCGCAGGGCGGGTTAGCGGGCACAAGGCGTAACCCGCCGCGTGGCCGCGGAGAAGCCTCGCACATGCTGTGGACGGCCAGATCAGGTGGACGGGAAACTCAGAGATATGACCCCCGAAATCTTCCAATTGGCGATGCCCGGTCGGTTTTTTGTGTTCGTTGCGACGCAGAAAACCGAGCGTCTGAATGCCTGCGGGGAGGCGTTGCGGGGCCTCGGGGGCATAGCTGTTGGCCCCCAGGCCTTCTCGCTAGCGAAGGACATCACCTCGCGGGAAGCCATCCGGGATGCGCTTGGCGATCTAGAGCAGGGTGAATGCGTCTACGTCATCAGCGCTGGCGGCGAAGGGCTTGAGAATCACCTGATCGTTGCGTCTCGGACCGAGGGGGGGATCACGGTTCGATAGGGGCAACCTGATCCGGAGCACCGATGCAGCCCGTAGCGGCGGATTACGCCGGCGCTGATGGGCCCTGCGCGCTTGCCGCAGGCCCGGATGGAGCGCAGCGACATCCGGGAACGGCCTCGCCGCTTGAAAGAGACCGGAGGCCCGGCCGTCCCTGGATGGGAGCGGTCGCTCCCATCCGGGCTACATTCTAACATTCAACTACAGCGCGAATACGTACACCATCGAGCACGTATTGGCGTATTTGAGCGCCGCCGGCTTGGTGCCGGTCCAGTGGGGGCCGGCGGCGATGGCGATGTACTGCTTGCCGTTGACCGCGTAGCTGATGGGCGGCGCGCGGAAGCCGCAACCGGTGTCGAAGCGCCACAGCTCCTTCAGCGTCTTGCCGTCATAGGCGACGAGCGCACCCTCCCACAGGCCGTTGAAGACGAGATTGCCGCCGGTCGCGAGCACGCCAGCCCATTGCGGCAGGTCGGTGCGCGCCACGGCTTTGGTCTCGCCCGTCACCGGATCGAGCGCCTTGACGCTGCCGGTCGGCTGCGTGCGGTTCTTGCTGCCGCCGCCGGTGAAGCGATCGCGCCACTTGTGGGTTCCGCCCTGGTCCTCGAAGTCCGCTTGTGCCGCGCCGTTGATCTCGCTGCATCCCTCGGTCGAGGGAATGTAGATCAGGTTCAATTCGGGATTATAGGCTGCTGGCTCCCAGTTCTTGCCGCCCGTCACATGAGGGCACCGAAAGCCCGTCGGGTTGGCCCGGGTCGCCGTCGTGCCCGCCACGTAGGTCTGCACGTCTTTGTTCGGATCATAGTCGAGCGGCCGGCCGGTCTTGGGATCGAGGCCGTGCGTCCAGTTCAGCTCGTCCACGTACTGCTTGCCGGCCACGAAGGCGCCATTGGTGCGGTCGAGTACGTAGTAGAACCCATTGCGCGCGCCATGCACGAGGAGCTTGCGGTCCTCGCCGTTCACCTTGGCATCGATGATCTGGTGCTCGGAAATCTCGTCGTAATCGTAAGGGTCGTTCGGCGTGTACTGGAAGCCCCACTTGATCTTCCCGTTGTTGGGATCAAGAGCCAGCACGCTCGCGGCCCATTTGTTGTCGCCCGGCCGGTATTCGGCGTCGTAGTCGGGACCCGCATTGCCGATACCCTGGTAAACGGTGTCGGTGTCCTTGTCGTAGGTGGCCGTCACCCAGATCGACCCGCCGCCATGCCTCCAGTGGTCCTTGCCGTCCTTCCAGGTCTCGTGGCCGGGCTCGCCGACGCCCGGGATCGTGAAGGTGCGCCAGGCCTGCCGACCGGTATTGAGGTCGGTCGCGTCAATCCAGCCACGGATGCCAAATTCGCCGCCGGCCGATCCGATGATGGCGAGATCGCGCACGACCAGCGGCGCAAGCGTCACGGTTTCGCCCATCGCCGGCTCCGCCGTCTGGCGCTCCCATACCAGCTCGCCGGTTGCGCGATTGATCGCGAAGATGCGCCCGTCGAGCGCAATTGAGATCACCTTGTCCTTCCATAGCGCGACGCCGCGGTTATTGACGCCGCAGCATGCGACATCGCCGGCCCACACGCGATCGACGCCGGGATCGAACTTCCACTTGATCTCGCCCTTGCGGCCGCTTCTGACATCGATCGCGTAAACGGCGCCCCAGCCGTCCGGGATATACATCATGCCGTCGTCGACGAGCGGCGTGGCTTCGAGGTTGCCGTTGGCGTAGCGCCCGCCGGCCTGCAGGCCGCCGAGCCCGACCGTGAAGGCGAGCCGCAGGTTGGCGACCGTACTCGTGTCGATCTCCTTGAGCGCCGAGAACCGGTAGCCCTGATAGTTCTGATGATGCAGGAGCCAGTTTTGCGGCTCACGATCAGCGTTCAACGCACGCTCAACCGACATGTCGGCAGCGCACGCGGTCGCCGCTCCTGTGGTGATCGAGGCTACGACGATCGCGAATGCTGAAACTGACTTCATGGTTGTCCCTCCTCCCCGCTGCGTCCTTTAAAGACGCTTCGGACCTGCCGCGGTCGTACCCGAGCTATACTACCAAAGGCGTTCCAGGTAGATCGATTTTATAAGACTGATCGCTAGGGTGGGCAGAGGCGCATGGCGGAGCGCGGGTTTGTTGGCACGGAACCACCATGCGCCTTCGCCCACGCTGTCCCATCTCGCCCGCTTGACGGGCAGAGTAGCGCCGGGTCATGCACGCGCCCGGTTCATGCGCCATGCCGTCAGCTGCAGCATGCGACTTTGCCCACCCTATGATCCTGCCAAGCAGCGCAGCTTCGAATGTGTTACCGTGTCAGCTAGCAAAAACAGGAGGAGACGATGACAACGAGAGGCCTGTGGGGGGCGTTCCTGCTGTCATGCCTGCCGTCGCTTGCTTTCGCGCAGACGCCAGCGGTCAAGATCGGCGTGCTGAACGATCAGTCGACCGTCTATGCCGATAGCCAGGGCATCGGATCAGTGATTGCGGCCCAGTTCGCGGTCGACGACTACGCCACCAAGCTCGGACTGAAGGCGGAGGTCGTGTCAGCCGACCACCAGAACAAAGTCGATATCGGTGCGACCATCGCGCGCAACTGGTACGAGGTCCAGGGCGTCGACATGATCATCGATGTGCCGAATTCGGCGGTGGCGCTTGCCGTCAACGTGCTGGCGCGCGATCTCAACAAGGTGCTTATCGGATCAGGTGCCGGAACCGCGGAGCTGACCGGCAAGGCGTGCAGTCCCAACACGATTCACTGGACCTACGATACCTGGGAACTCGGCCACGGCTTCGCCAAGGCGATCTTTGCGCGCGGCGGCAGAAAGTGGTTCTTCATTTCGGCCGACTACGCGTTCGGCAAGGATCTGGAGAGCAATGCGGCGGACGAGGTCACCGCGTTGGGCGGCGAGGTCCTGGGCGCAGTGCGAGCACCGATCGGCAACGCGGATTTCTCGTCCTATCTCTTGCGCGCCCAGGCCTCCGGCGCCGACACCATCGCGTTCGCCAATGCCGGCGGCGATCTCACCACCTCGCTCAAGCAGGCGGCCGAGTTCGGTCTCGACGGCAAGGTGCGCATGCCAGGCTTCGTGTTTCAGATCAACAACGTCCAGGCGCTCGGCCTCACAGCAAGCCAGGGCGTGCTGGCGCTGATGCCGTTCTACTGGGACCAGAATGATGCGAGCCGTGCCTTTGCCAAGCGCTTCCAGGACAAGCATCCACGCAGGATCATGCCCAACGACATGCAGGCCGGCGTGTACGCTGCGACTGTGCACTACCTGAAGGCTGTCGCGGCTCTTAAGGACGGCCGTGACGGCAAAGCGGTGGTGGCGAAAATGAAGGAGTTGCCGACCAGCGATCCGCTGTTTGGCGAAGGCACGATCCGCCCCGACGGCCGAAAGATCCACCCGGTTCAGCTCTACGAGACCAAGAAGCCTTCCGAGTCCAAGGGCGAGTGGGATTATTTCAAGTTGATCGCCACTGTCCCGGCCGATCATGCGTTCCGTCCGCTGGCAGACGGCGGCTGTGCACTCGTGAAAGGTTGAGCGTAAGCGTCGCGACGCAGCGTGGGCCACGCGTTCACATCCTGACATCGCACGTCGTGTGCTGAAGTGCCGGGGCGTTACCCACGCAGTCGAATCGGGCCTGTTGTTGTGACACGCGGGCAAAATCGCTCACCGTTCTCCCCAATTGAACCTCGGTGGCAGGCGATTTTTCCCACCCTACTTTCGCGCCAGCGGGAACGCTCCCATGCGTTCCTGCACCTCCGCTGGCACCTGGTAGTCACGCATCAGGCTGCGGCTGTCGCAGCCCGCAGGCCTCGCGCTGGACCACGAACATCCACAGCGCATAGCCGGCCTCGGCGACCAGGGCGGTGCGTTCCCGCCGCTCCGGCAGTGGGTGCACCTCCGCGATGCCCGCGTGAGCGGCGTCAAAATCGCGCAGCGCCCGAAGCGCCTGTTCCAGTCCCCGGCCCAGGCGACCGAGCGCCGAGGCCTGCTCCTGGAGGATCTCATAGTTCAGGACATCGACAGGCCTGGTGAATCGGCCGATGGTCGGCATAATGGCTCCGGCTCTTAATCTGCATCACACGCTGGCGTATCTTGCCCGGTTGCGACGACAAAAGCCCCTCTGCTATAGCCTGCCGGTGAATACCACAGGAAATGCCTCATGCCCGTCGATGTTGCGACCGTCCGGCGCATCGCGCATCTTGCGCGCATTGCGATCAGGGATGATGAGGTCGAGCACCTTAGGGGCGAGCTTAATGCCATGCTCGCTTTCGTGGAGCAGTTGCTGGAGGCCGACGTCGTTGGCGTCGAGCCCATGACCTCCGTGACGCCCATGGTAATGAAGAAGCGCCCGGATGTTGTGACCGACGGCGAGATTGCCGACGACATCGTCAAGAATGCGCCGGCCGTCCAGGATCATTTCTTCCTGGTGCCCAAGGTGGTCGAATAGGGCCCCAGGAACCCTAGACCGGATCTCGGTCCATCGAATCCAATCTCGGCGTCGTCGCCGGGCTTGTCCCGGCGACCGCGAACGTTTAGGCACGGAGCAAGAATGATCGGGGTGGCCGCGACGAGCCCGGCCACGGCCCAGAGAGAGGCGAAGGGCCTCGAGGAAATCCGCCCTGAGATGTGCGACGAATGTGAGGAATTCCCGGTCCAGTACGTCGCCTATTTCAACAAGGCGGGCGGCAAGCTGTGGCGTCCCGCCCAGAAGACCGCGACAACGCCGTGGGCTATCGATATCCGTCCGGTCGACCCCGCACCCTGCCCCCCGTCGCTCACACGCGAGGTTCGTCAGTTCAGTTGCGACGCACCGCCGGCACCGCCGTCGGCGATGCGAAAAGTTCTCTGATGTGCCTCGACTGCGAAATGGATGCGCTGTGGTTCCCCGAGATTGAAGCGGCGGCGCGTGCTTCGTCGCCTCTCTCCGTCCGGAAGAAGTCGCCGCTGAGCGCAAGCGAGACGTCCGGTCGGGGGCTCTGGCCGTCGCCGTCGGTTGCGTTGCGTGGAGACGGGCTCTTAAAATGAGTGAGCTCACCTCGCTGACCCTTGCGCAAGCGCGCGATCTTCTGCGCAAGCGGGAATTCTCCGCGGCCGAACTGACCAAGGCCCATGTGGCGGCCGTCGGGCAGGCCCACGCGCTCAACGCCTTCGTACTGGAAACGCCCGGACAGGCCCATGAGATGGCTCTGCGCGCCGACGCGGCGCTCGCAAAAGGCGAGGGCGGCCCGCTCGCAGGCCTGCCGCTCGGCGTCAAGGACATGTTCGCCACCAGGGGCGTGCGAACCACGGCGTGCTCGCGCATGCTCGGCAATTTCGTCCCGACCTATGAGTCGACCGTCACTGCTAACCTGTGGCGCGATGG